>Ga0172379_10002815_pt1 | contig 29431 bp, 30 predicted proteins | sample GrowelOW334metaG_FD_119756 | JGI IMG/M metagenome (GOLD analysis project Ga0172379, IMG submission 119756) | Groundwater microbial communities from an aquifer near a municipal landfill in Southern Ontario, Canada - Groundwater well OW334 metaG | ecosystem: Environmental > Aquatic > Deep...
AATGTTTGGGATCTTATGAACTTACGCTCGTGCGATCGTATCGGAATGGGACGACCGGTAGAAACTCCCTATCGTCTCCGCAAGTATGAATCAATGATCGAAGAAGCAATGCGCTCCCCCGTCTCAGTTCAAATGTTAAAAATCGACGGTCAAAAGATCATGGAAGCTACCGGAGAAAAACCAAGTCCAAAGATCGGAAACATCCTACACGCCCTCTTTGAAGAAACTCTCGATTACCCCGAAAACAATAATGAAAAGTTTCTCGTGAAACGTTCCCGTGAACTCGCTCAACTCCCCGATCAAGAACTTCTGGAAATTGCCACTAAAGGACGCGAAAGCAAAGAAGAGAAGGAACAGGAAGAACTCAAAGAGATCCGCAAACGCCATAAAGTCGCTTAAAGACAAAAAAAACCGTTTCACACAAAACTATGTGAAACGGTTTTTTTGATCCTATTTTTTAGACCCTTCTGTTTTATAAAAGACCTTGTTACACGTGAAACAATAATACTGCGTGTTTTTAAAGAATCTTAAATAACGTCAATTTTGTTTCACGTGTAACTTTTTTCAAACTTTAATGGAGATCAAAAGGGGAAAAATATAAAATACTCTAAATTACCCCCCTCTTAAAAAGTTTCACGTGAAACTAAAACTAAAAAATAAGGTAAGTAGATCATTTTAGCAAAAAAACTAACACCACTACGGTGTTTCACGTGAAACAACCTATTAGAGTCTTAACCCAATATCTAGTTTATTTCACATAAAACATCTTTTTGATTTAAAATATTCTTAAAATGTTCCACGTGAAACATTTTTAATGAATAACATATTTAAATGTTTCATGTGGAACGTTTTAGATGTACTGTTGATACACTGAGACTTCAAAAAATAAATCAATTATGTTTCATGTGAAACATTTTTTTGTACTGTTCACACACTAAATATTTATAAATAATGTTTCATGTGAAACTTTTTATAAATTTATTGTACTGTTCACACGTAAACACTACAAAAGAATCCTCTTTTGTTTCATGTGAAACGTTTTATATGTACTGTTGACACGTTAACACTACATATAAATATGTAATTACGTTCCACGTGAAACTTTTTTACACATTTTATGTACTGTTCACACATAAACACTACATAAAACACCCACAAATGTTTCATGTGAAACATTTGTGGGTGTTTTTATTGTAAAAAATTATTTAATATTAAATTCTAAGAATTTTGACTACCTTTATGGTTGTGAAACATTTTATGAATGTCTCCGAGGTGTTTGTCGGTCACATGGGTATAAACTTGGGTGGTACTTATATCGGCATGGCCGAGCATGGCTTGAACCGAACGAATGTCAGCGCCATTTTGAAGAAGATCGGTTGCAAAGCTGTGACGAATAATGTGGGGAGTTACTTTTTTGGTTATCCCGGCTTTGATCGCATAATGTTTCACAATGCGTTCCACAGAACGTGGTGTTAATCGATTTCCCTCATTATTTGTTTCTTTTGTGTTGATGGTACTGAGTCCTGCAAAGAGTGGGTCATCGAGATCTTTTCGTGCAGCTAAATAATTCTTGATCGCTTTTTTAGCTTCTTCAGAAAGAAAAACAACACGGACTTTCTCCCCTTTTCCTCTGATAGAAAATTCGTCTCTTTGAATATCAAGATAACGAGACAACGAACACAATTCTGAAACACGAAGGCCTGTTGAAAAAAGAAGTTCGAGAATAGCTTTGTCGCGTAAACTCTTCAGGTCGTCCCCAGATGGTGCATCAAGGAGTCTTTTGAGTTCTTCCGCGTTTATCATATCAATACTCCTCTCGGGCACTTTTGCGAGCTCGATCCTGTCGGGTGCGAGAGATGTTATGTTTCTGCGTAACATATACTTGAGAAACATTCTAATCGCAATAAGATGATAATTTTGAGTCTTTTTCTTTAATGTTTCACCACCCTGTGTTACACGTGAAACTTTTTTTTGTGAGGCGTTTTGACGGTTAAGCCACAAGCGAAAATTTCGTAAAACCTCGTCGGTTATATCTTTTGGATCTTTTACTTTGGTGTACTCAAAAAACCTTGTAAGATAGTGATCGTAGTTTTTAACCGTTTTAAGACTGCGGCCTTTTTCGATCTCCATATATTCAAGGAATTCTTTTTTCAACTGATTCAGGTCCATATAAGAATAGTATACTACATGTCGCACAATATTTTAATACTTTCCGTGTAACACAAAAACATTCCAAAATAACCCTTTTGATCTTTCGATTCTTTTATCTTCGTGTATATATAAAAAGGCTTATTTTTGGTCTTTTTATGCGCACCCACGCAAACACTTGCATTTTTTTCAAAACGTGCTAAAGTGTTGTTCATGTTAACAAAACGCAAGAAACAGGGCGCAATTAAATTGGCGCAACGCCATGATAAAGACACCGGCTCAGCCGATGTTCAAATTTCTTTGATCACAAAGAAAATCAACGATTTGGCGCTTCACCTGAAAAAACATTATAAAGACAAACACTCAAGACGCGGTCTTCTCCAAATGGTTGCCGACAGACACACTCTTGTGCGTTACATGAAACGAAAAGACGAAAAACGTCTTAAAGAGGTTGCAAAAAAAGTTGGAATCAAAGCTTAATGCTTAAAACAAAGGTCGCCCAACGGGCGATTTTTTGTTTTGTGTAACATAAGAGATCAACAGTTCTTTAACATTGAAAATATTTTTATAAGAACAACATATTTAACATGTAGATATCACACTGTGACATCTACACTTTTATCAGTTAGAATTAGTATGTATGACAATTATCAAACATAGAGAACAGCGGGTTGGAGTTTTTATAGACGCGCAAAATCTTTATCATAGTGCAAAGAATTTATATAAAGCCCGGGTTAATTTTTCCGGAATATTGCAATCGGCAGTCGAAGGTCGACATTTGGTACGTGCAATAGCATATGTGATCACCACAGAAAGTGGGGAAGAGAAGAACTTTTTTGAAGCGCTTGAGAATATGGGTATCGAGACCAAAACAAAAGGTCTGCAGATATTCTTCGGGGGTGCAAAAAAAGCCGACTGGGATGTTGGGATCGCGATCGATGCGGTGCGTTTGGCAAAAAAACTGGATACGATCGTTATTGTTTCCGGGGATGGGGATTTTGTCCCGCTTGTTGAATACCTGAAAAACGAGGGTGTTCAAGTTGAGGTTTTGGCATTTGGCAAATCTTCCTCGGCAAAATTAAGGGACGCGGCTGACGAATTTGTCGATCTGGATCAAGATCTCGAGACATATCTTATGCGCAGCGGACATCAAGGACACGGGGAGCACAAAAAAAGACCTTAAACAGCGCTTATATATAAAACAACAAAAAACTACGGCAAATTGCCGTGGTTTTTTGTTTGTGTTACACGTGTAACATGGTTGAAAAAAATGTAAAACCTGCTAGACTTTGAATCAGTTGTTCTTGTTAAATTGTTATTAATTAAATAATTCAATTGGACGTCAGATCACAGTGTTGAAGCAGTCTTTTGTTTCAATGCTTAAATCTGACGGTCAATTTCTTTTGTTATGCAAAAAAAAGAATACTCAATGCAGATCGGCGGTAAGACTTTTACTGCTGAATTTTCAGACTTAGCGGAACGAGCCAACGGTTCGGCTCTTATTCGTTATGAGAACACGGTCATTCTCGCGACCGCGGTCATGTTAAAAAAGGAAAGGGAAGGAATAGATTTTTTCCCACTCACCGTTGATTTCGAAGAGAAGTTCTACGCTGCCGGAAAGATCCCCGGAGGAAGTTATGTTCGCCGAGAAATGAAACCAAGTGATGACGCAATTCTTAATGGTCGCATTGTTGATCGAACGATCCGTCCACTTTTCAACCAACAAACACGAAATGAAACCCACATCGTAACAACCGTTCTTTCTATCGACGAACGCGATCCTGATGTTTTGGCGGTAAATGCGGCGTCGCTCGCGATCGCAACTTCTGATATTCCGTGGAACGGCCCGGTAAGTGCGGTTCGCATTTTAAAACACGTTGGATCAGATGAATATATTGTAAATCCTACATACAAAGAACGAGCTGAGGCAAACGTTGAGATCGACCTTGTTGCTTGCGGAAAAGACGGGAACATCACCATGATCGAAACAACAACAAAAGAAACTTCAGAGGATGAATTCATCAAGGCACTTAAAAAAGCATCTGAAGAAATTGAAAAGATCCAAGCTTTCCAAAAAATGATCGTTGCTGAAATTGGAAAAGTAAAAGCAATCATGCCTGAGAAAAAATTCGCGCAAGAAGGTGTTGATCTTTTTGAAAAAGAAATTCGTTCAAAGTTGGACGGTGCCATTTTCAAAGCTCCCGGAGAACAATATATCGGAGCTCTCAAAGAAGAGTGGGTGAACCTTCATAAAAAAACGTTCGACGATCAAAAACAAAACATGCTCGCGATGGACTATTACGAAGAGGTGGTGAACAACGTCATACACGACGAAGCTCTTAAAGACCGTCGACCGGACGGACGTGCGATGAACAAGGTCCGTGACATTTTTGTACAAGCCGGAGGAATTTCAGATATGGTTCACGGTTCGGGAATTTTCTATCGAGGTGGCACGCACGTTCTCTCCGTGGTAACACTCGGCAGCCCTGAAGACTCACTTATTGTTTCTGGTATCGAGGAAGATGAATATCGAAAACGCTACATTCATCATTACAATTTCCCTCCATTCTCAGTGGGCGAGGTTGGCAGACTCGGTGCGGGACGACGAAGTATCGGACACGGAGCTCTTGCTGAAAAAGCGCTGTTGCCCGTTCTTCCTTCAAAAGAAATTTTCCCTTACACGATCCGCGTTGTTTCCGAAGTTCTTTCATCGAACGGTTCAAGCTCAATGGGTTCAACTTGCGGAAGCACGATCGCGCTCATGGATGCGGGCGTGCCGATAACTGCACCTGTCGCGGGGATCGCAATGGGACTCATGATGAAAGATGAGAACACCTATAAAGTGCTCACCGATATTCAAGGACCTGAGGATCATCATGGCGATATGGATTTCAAAGTCACGGGAACGCGAAAGGGAATTACCGCCATTCAAATGGATATCAAGGTCGGTGGCATTCCGGTAAAGGTTTTGGAGGAAGCACTTGTCGATGCAAAGGCTGCGCGTGAAATGATCATTGGAAAAATTGAAGAAATGATCCCTGTACCACGTCCAACATTGAAACCGTCCGCTCCGCAAATTTTGACCATTCAAGTCAAACTCGATCAGATCGGTTTGGTCATCGGACCAGGAGGAAAGACCATTAAGAAGATGCAAGAAGAATCCGGTGCCGAGATCAGTATCGAAGAAGATGGAACGGTGTATATCATCGGGAAGGGCGAGGTTGCAAACAAAGCAAAAGCTCTCGTTGAATCACTTACACACGAATTCAAAGTCGGTGAAAAATTCGAGGGAGAAGTAACAAAACTTTTTGACTTCGGAGCACTCGTACGAATCACACCAAGCACCGAAGGACTCGTTCATGTTTCAGAGATCGCACCATTCAGATTGGCAAAAGTGGAAGATGTTCTTGCGCTCGGAGACAAAGTTCCTGTTATAATAAAAGAGTTGGGTGAGAAAGATAAAATAAGTCTTTCGATCAAAATGGTTGACCCTGAATATGCGGCGCGTAAAGGTGCCAAACCTTCAGAGGGCGGAAGTTTTGCACCACGACGAGAAGGAGGACATGACAGCAGACCACCAAGAAGACAATTCAATAGATACTAATTTGGGAAACGAAGAGCCGACTTTTCGAACACCAAAAGTAAAGAACTTCAGAACACTGCAGGATGATTTGTTACACGCGGCGCAAAAGAATGACTTTTCAAAAGCAAAGGTCGTTCTTTCCGCGCATGAAAAAAAATGGGAAGAACGCGCAATGAAAGAGACGTTCAGAGATTCTGTTGTAGAACAAAAGAAAAAACGCTTGATTTTACAAACTGTTTGTATCACACTTGTTTTTATAACTTCTTTCTTTCTTACAAAAATATTTATTCATTCAAACTTCGTTTCGTCATCAACACAAAAAACTGAGGTCATTCAAAAAATATCTTTCCAACCGACAAAGGAAGTTTTCTTTGATGTTTCACATGAAACAAAAGATTCTTTTGAAAAACAATTCAAAAAAACGACCTTCAAGATCGCACCTCAACAAGGATCGCTTATCAGAGTTGTTTTACTTAAAGAAAACAGACCTGCTTCCGTCTCCGAATTTCTTGACCTGTGGGCGACATATAAAGTAACCGCTCAAAATGTTTCTGTTTTTAAAGATGATTATTCTTTGGGTTTGTATTCTTCCGAGGGAAAAATAGTTACTTTTATTCTTTTTACTTTTGACGAAAAACAAAATGTTGATGAGACGATGTTGCTTTGGGAAAGCAAACTCTATTCTGATACGCGAATATTGTTCACAAAAACAAAAACCATCACAACATCCTTGTTCAAAGACGCAATTATTTCCGATACAAAACTAAGAGTTCTTGAGTTTGGAAAACAAGATCCTGCTGTTCTGTATTCAAAATTGGACAACAACACCCTTATCATTACCGAGGATGCCGCAACATTGGAACTTTTTCTGAAAAAATAATCTTACTATTTCAACAATACAACAACCTGTTTTGTCCCAACAAAACAGGTTGTTGTGTAAAAACAAACACCGTCACAAAACCTTGCTCTGTTCGCAGGCTTTGGTATCATAATGGTATATGACAAAAGACATTCAAACACTCAAAAAGAATCTTGAAGCGGAAAAAGATGTTTTAGAAACATCTCTTGCAAATGTTGGGGTGCAAAATCCTGACAACCCGGAAGATTGGGAAGGAAAAGCAGATCAGGTTGATGAAGAAACAGCCGATCCTAATGACGCGGCAGATAATATTGAAGAATATGAAGCGAACAGCGCTGTTACCACAGAACTTGAAGACCGTCTTGAAGAAGTCAACGGTGCGCTCGCAAGAATTGAAAGTGGTTCATTTGGAACCTGCTCTGTATGCCATAAAGAAATTGAGGACGATCGTCTCCATGCAAATCCCGCAGCAGAAACCTGCAAAGAACATATGAATTAGTATTTGGTATATTGTATTGGTATTTAGTATACGACGACGTTATATACTAAATATTAATACATCATACTTATACGCGTTTTTATACAAAATACTAATACTAAATACAACATACTAATTATGGGTTTTTCTCGTATACATTCAGCTCAAACCTCCGGGCTGCGCTCTCATATTGTTGATATAGAAATCGATATTTCAAATGGAAATTATTCTTTTGCTGTTGTTGGACTTCCTGATAAAGCTGTGGAGGAATCTCGAGACCGCGTCAGTTCAGCGATAAAAAATTCCGACTATACTTCCCCAAAGAACAAAAATCAAAAAGTGATTGTTTCGCTTGCGCCAGCCGACCTTAAAAAAGAGGGACCGCTTTTTGATCTTCCGATAAGTTTGGGATATCTTATCGCATCAAAAGAGATAACTTTCAATACTGAGAAAAAACTTTTCTTCGGAGAACTTTCTCTTGATGGAAAACTTCGCCCCATTAAAGGAACACTTTTACTCGCGCTCGCAGCAAAGAAAAACGGTTTTGAAGAAATTTTTCTACCAAAAAAAAATGCTGAGGAAGCCGCTCTTATCACCGGTTTAAAAATCTATGGTGCTGATACACTCACGGAAATTATTGAACATTTGGCAAAACCAAAAGAGGGGGAAGTTCAAAAACCGATCACACCTCAAGAAAAAACGGTTATTCGTGAAACATTCTCTCCCGAATCACATATTGATTTTGCCGATGTTCGAGGACAAGAAACAGCAAAAAGGGCTTTGCTCATAGCCGCCGCGGGTGGTCACAATGTTGGTTTGTTCGGACCTCCGGGAACGGGAAAATCAATGCTTGGTAAGGCTTTTCGACAAATTCTGCCTCCACTTAGTTACAAAGAGATCATCGAAACAACAGGCATTCATTCTGTTTCAGACAATCTCAAAGGATCAGTTGTTACATCACGACCATTCAGAACTCCACATCACACTTCGTCATATGTTTCCATTGTTGGTGGCGGAACATTCCCGAAACCGGGTGAAGTAACCCTCGCACATCGCGGCGTTCTTTTCCTCGATGAATTTCCCGAATTCGATCGGCGCGTTCTTGAGGCACTGCGTCAACCACTTGAAGACAAAACCATAACTGTCGCGCGCGCGAAGGGAAGCGAGACATTTCCCGCAAATTTTATCTTGGTCGCTGCAATGAATCCGTGTCCGTGTGGAAATTATGGGTCCGACAAACAATGTACCTGCACGCCGAACGCGCAACAACAATATCGTAGAAAGATATCGGGACCGATCGTGGATCGAATCGACTTGTGGGTGAAGGTCGATCATATCGATCATAAAAAACTTTTGGATTCTCCGAACAAAGAAACAAGCGCGATACTTCAAGAAAAAGTCATTCGTGCACGTGAGATCCAAACAAAACGTTTTGCGGAAACTCCGCACATGAGAACAAACAGCGATATGGATGCAAAAATGTTGCAAAAAAGTATTGTCCTTTCAGAAAAAGTTCGCCTGCTTTTGGATAATGCCGCGACAAAACTCGATATCTCACCGCGCGCCTATCACCGCATTATGAAAGTTTCACGAACGATCGCCGACCTCGCCGAATCCGAAGAAATAAAAGAAGCGCACATTTTGGAGGCGCTTCAATATCGAGAGAAAATGTAAAAAATAACCCTTTTAAAAAACAGAGTGATTTTTAATAACACTCTGTTTTTAATTACCTTTCTTGATCTTTTGTTAAATGTTGGTTAATTTTATAAAAAGTACGCACATACGAAAAACAAGCACCCCCAGTACACCACAAAGCAATATCGGCAAAAAAAGTAATCAAAGGAATCGGAACAGCTGATAGCCCTCGCAATGCAATCCTTGCTATCTTGGCACCACTAAGTTGTTCCGCTGTACTTCGTGCATACCCATTAAAATAAAAATTACCCTTTGCCATTCCCAAGAACAACCATGCAAAAATTCCAGAAAGCAAACTCAACATGTCAAAAACGATACCAAAAAAAGCCCAAAAACGATAAGAACCTTTAGACATTCTTTTTTTGTTCCACATATGTAATATATAATATCATTTTATAAAAAACTTCACAGCTTTTTACTGTTCACAAAAAACACCCTCTTTGGGGTGTTTTTTGTGAATTTTTAATTAGAACGGATTCCTAATATCTCCGCGAATTTCGAAATGAAGATGTGGACCGGTTGAATGTCCTGTGTTTCCTGAATAACCGATCGTTTGTCCCTGAACAACTTTATCGCCACGTGAAACCTTATTACCACTCAAGTGAGCATAAAGTGTTTGTGCACCATTTGGATGTTGAACGATGATGTAATTTCCATAACCACCAAACCATGGATTTCCAGCAGCATATTTACTCAAAATAACTTCGCCGTCTGCTGCTGCATAAACCGGTGTTCCAACGGGAAGACTTCCAATATCAACACCGTTTTTACCATGAATACCTTGAGATCTTCTTCCTCCAACAACAGGACGAATATACGAACCGGCTCGCTGCGGACTTGAGGTATTAATACTGGTACTCTTTGGTATTGTTGAGGCGGGTGTTTCATTGAGTTGCATTTCGCCCCCGGGAACAATAAGCTCTGTTCCAACAGTAAGAATTTGACCTTTTTCAAGATCGTTGAAATCCATAAATTCCTGGACATCCGCGTCATATTTTTTCGCAATAGACACGATCGTTTCACCTTTGGCAACAGTATGTTGTATTCCTGTAACAGGAAGAATTACCAGTGTTTGACCAACTTTGATAGACTTGGCACTTGGCAGATCATTCGCCCACAAGATCGTTTTTGAAGAAACGCCGAACATTTTTGCTATTTCAGAAAGAGTATCTCCTTTATGAACAACATATAGACTGATAAGATCTGACTTCTGATCAAGAATTTTAATGCCACTTTGATCTCTCAGGTCATTCATTCCGCTTTCCGGCAAAAGAGCGTTTCCATCAACGATGGTTATAGAACTTGTGCCCTTGATCGGTTCAGGATTTGTGTCAGCTTGCAAGAAAAGTGAATTTTGTGAAGTTAACTCTTCCTCTGTTGTTGTTTGTGCTTTTACCGTAAAAAGTCCCGTAAAAAAGTCGGAGAAGAAGCCTGCATGAGCCTGCGCGGGGTTGGTTAAAAGGAAAGAAAGTGCCAAAAACACCAAAACCGGCTTTTTTGATAAAAGACCTGTTTTTGTCTGTTTTGTCGCCTGATCTAAAGGTTTTTCCGAATTTATCGGATCAGGTTCTTGTGGTTTTTCATTAATAAGCCTATGGTTTAAATCTGGACCGCATCCCGAGATATAGTCAATCCGAAAGACCAGATATACAGCTATCAGATATAGTATAGGGGGGCAAAGTGCCAAAGTCAACCACTTATACGAATTAACGAATAGGTTGCGAATTGCAACGAATACGGACGTTTGAATTCGTATCCATTCGCAACCTATTCGTTAATTCGTATGTTTGGAGTTGTGGATAAAAAAATAGCACGACTATTTTTATAAAATGAGATATACTATATACACAAATATGCAACTCGGAGGAACAAATATTACCATACAACCACTTACCCCAAAAACTGATCCAAACAAGGAAATTGGTGAAGAATTTTTGGGTGATATTTTGGAAGATTTCGACTCCTCTTTTAAAAAAGAAGAACCTTCTGCCGAACCCGCTCAAAATATTATCGGCGAAAATGTTGCAATATATAATACCGAACAACAAATACGTTTAAACAAAATAATCGACCGAATAGCTCATCTTGATGATTCAAAACCGGAATATCTGGAAGAACTTATTTCACTTGAAACAAAAAAGATCCAAATTGAACAAGAGATCGAATCGCAAAAAAACAACGAGCTGAACAAAAAAACTCTGGCAACTGAAAAACAGCGGCAAACCGTTGCTGATCTTCTTGCAAAAAAAGCTTTTTCCTACAAAGCCTCATTTCTTTCTCCTGAGGAAGAAGAACAAAAACGCCTTAAATTCGCCCAAAAATCTTTAGGCACTGAAAACATGGCTCAACAACAAGAAAAAGAAAGGTTGGCGATACTCAACGGCCCAAGAAGAAAAATACCGGTATTAACTCGCGAAGACACCACCAAAATAGACGAAATGATAGATGTTGAAATGGTACATTCTCAAAAAGCTCGTTTATTAAGAGAAGAATTGATCAATCACCTCCGACAAACTTCCCGTGTATCATGGTTCGAAAATCCACAAAAGAACCGCGAATGGATCAATGATCATATTGTAAAAACAGCCGCCACTTTAAGCAAAAAATCCGGCGGGGAAGTCGACATGCACGACATTCAGACGGCGCGTTTGTTCTTGTTCCAAAATGCTCCGCAAGATATTCGAAACCATCCTGCATACAAATATGTTGAGAGTTTTTACGATTTTCAATACAACCAAGGACATACGGGAGACGTTGAAAAAAGCAAGAAGGTGGCACCGATCATAGAAATGCCTGCACAGGAAGAAAAACCGGTGGAACTTTCCGAGGAAGTGAAAAAAGAGTTGAATGGTGAACCCGAGACTGAAGACGCATGGGATGCTAATTTGTTCTCTTGAACAAATTAAATTTTTCCCGCTCGTAAGCGGGACCCCGCCCGCGGGCGGTGGCAATTTACAATTATCGATTTTGACCTAATTTTTAAGGAGAGAAGCGACTATAAAAATGGAAATACCCTTGTGGTACAAACCCGAACGTCGTTTTTGAAAATTAAAACATTGAAAATTGAGATTTTAAAATTGAAAATTAACCAAAATGTCGCTTAACAGCGATCTTTTTTGTAATATACCATTTAACTGCTATACTTGCTTTCATAAAACATATGGATATATTTTCAGGTTTAAATGACAAACAAAAAGAAGCGGTGGTGCACAAAGAAGGGCCTTTACTTATCGTGGCGGGCGCCGGTGCGGGAAAAACAAAGACGATCACACACCGTATTGTGAACTTGGTACAAAGCGGTGTTGCTCCTCATGAGATCTTGGCGGTAACCTTCACAAACAAAGCGGCAAAAGAGATGCGCGAGCGTGTTATCTCGCTTTTGGACGAAAGCGATCTGGTGCGCGGACCCGAGAAACTTTTCGACAAACCGTTTGTGAGCACGTTCCACTCGCTCGGCGTACATATTCTGCGCGAGAACGGACGACACATCGGCCTGCCAAAGAATTTCACCATTCTTGATCAGAACGATACTTTGGCGACCGTAAAAGAGGCTATTCGCAATCGCGACTTTGATCCTAAACTCTACGAGCCGCGAAAAATTCACAATATCATCTCGACGCAAAAAAATAATATGACATCGCTCGAAGATCTTGCGGGAACAGCTGGCGGTAATTATTTACAAGGTGTTGTGGTACAAATTTGGAGAGAATATGAAAGGATCTTAACCGAGCAAAAAGCGTTGGACTTCGACGACCTTATTCAAAAGACCGTTCTCCTTCTTCAAAACCACGCGGATGTTCGCACATATTACCAAAACAAGTGGAAATATATTCACATTGATGAATATCAAGACACCAACACGGTGCAATACGAGCTCACCAAACTTCTCGCGAGCGCGCATCAAAATTTGTGTGTTGTCGGCGATACCGATCAAAATATTTACAGTTGGCGAGGTGCTGACATAAAGAATATGTTGCGATTCGAGCGCGATTATCAAGGAACGACCGTCGTTATGCTCGAGCAAAATTATCGTTCAACAAAAACAATTCTCTCGGCGGCGAATCAAGTCATTAAAAAAAATAAATATCGCGTCGATAAGAATCTTTTTACTGAGAACGGAGAAGGGGAATCTATTTCTCTTTTTGATGCGATGGATGAAGAGAACGAGGCTGACTTTATCGCGCGGGAATCGAAAGATATTATCAAGAACGGCGCGCAGCCGTCCGACATCGCCATTCTGTATCGCGCAAATTTTCAATCGCGAGTGCTTGAAGCGGCGTTTCTCAAATACGGCGTGCCATACCAAGTGCTCGGCGTAAAATTCTTTGAACGAAAAGAAGTGAAAGATCTGCTTTCATACATTCGCGCGGCGCTCAATCCTGAGAGTTTATGCGATATCAAACGGATCATCAACACACCAACGCGCGGGATCGGAAAGGTGACGCTCGCAAAAATGTTCGCACATCAAGAAGATGGTTTGCCTTCGGGAACACGTCAAAAGATCGCGGACTTTCACAAAATTTTGTCTGATATAAAAAATTATTCCGAACAAAATACCGTTTCAGAGACGATGAAATTTGCGATGAAGAAAAGCGGGCTTGAAGATTCTTTGACCAACAGCACCGAGGAAGATCTCGAACGACTTGAGAACTTAAAAGAGTTGGTCACACTCGCGAAGAAATATGACGAGCTCCCAAAAGACGAGGCACTTGAAAAACTTTTGACCGATGCCGCGCTCGCATCCGACCAAGATTCTCTTGAAAAACCGACCGACGCGGTAAAATTGATGACCGTGCACGCGGCGAAGGGTTTGGAATTCCCCTATGTTTTTGTGACTGGACTCGAACAAAATCTTTTTCCACACCAAGGATTCGGCGAGCGACTTTCAAAAGAGGATCAAGAAGAGGAGCGCCGTCTTTTTTACGTTGCCATTACGCGCGCAAAGAAAAAACTCTACCTTTCATACGCCGCAATGCGCACGATATTCGGCTCGAAACAAATGAATATGCCATCGGAATTCCTATCGGACATCGACGATTCGCTTTTCAAATTGGTACGAGAGGATAGAATTGATGATATAAATCAAGATATCATGCGAACGCCGGGAAAGATAGTGTATCTGGATTTTTAGAATCTTTATAAGGCAAAAATAAATTGTAAAAACGTGTATTATTTGCTATTATCTGTCTATGTTAAACAATAAAGTATCGTTTAGTTTACCTGTATTAATTACAAAGCAAAACAAGCGTTTTGTGGCGTACACTCCGGCTTTAGATATTTCAACATCAGGAAAAACCGAGAAAGAGGTTAAAGAGCGCTTTGTTGAAATGGTGAATATTTTTTTGGAGGAGATCATCGAAGCAAAAACTGCCGATGATGTTCTTACCGAACTTGGGTGGAAAAAAGTACAAAAAAAATGGGCTCCTCCTGAAGTGGTGTCTTCAAACTTCATGAACTTGCGTATTCCGGCGTTGGCTTAATTTTTATGCCACGTATTCAATCTACTCATTGGAAAGAATTTGAGAAGTTCCTTTTTAAAGTTGGGTGTGAATTCAAAAGAGAGAAAGGTGATCATCGAATTTATTGGAAAGAAGGAGTAAAAAGACCGATCGTGATTCCACGCGACACTTCACTGCCGGCTTTTATCATTTTGAATAATTTAAAAGTGCTCGAAATATCCAGAGAAGAATACTTAAAGATCGTTTCAGAAATTTAAAATACTCCATGCGCGCAAAAAAACAATTGGGACAAAATTTTCTTCATTCATCCTCGATCCTTCGCAAGATCGTTGAGGCTGCAAAAGTGGGGGAGAATGATGTGGTGCTTGAGATCGGCCCGGGAAAAGGCGCACTCACCGAGGAACTTTTGTTGAAAGCGAAGAAGGTTGTTTCGGTTGAAAAAGATCCCGACCTTATTCCGCTTCTCAAAGAAAAATTCGCGGCTGAAATTGATGCGGGAAAATTACAACTCATCGAAGGTGATATTCTCGATCCGCTCCTTTTGAACTCACTTGGTTTTAAAAATAATGAATTCAAGATCGTCGCGAACATTCCATATTACATTACCGGCCAGATCTTCCGGCTTTTCCTTTCGGGCGATGTTCAACCAACCTCGATAACCATGGTCATACAAAAAGAAGTCGCCGAGCGCATCGTGTCGCGCGACAAAAAAGAAAGTATTTTGTCACTCGCCGTCAAAGCATACGGAACGCCGAAATATGTTGAAAAAATAGCAGCCCGCTATTTCACCCCCGAACCAAAAGTTGACTCAGCTATTATTTTCATCGAGAATATTTCCCGAAAGAATTTCACCACAAAAAAAGAGGAGGATCTGTTTTTCTCAATATTAAAAACCAGTTTCGCCCACAAACGAAAACTTCTTATCGGAAATCTCAGCGATCTTTTTGATAAAGAAACACTCAAAAAAACTTTTGTTTCCTGCAACATTCCGGAAAAATCACGCGCGGAAGAGATTCCTATAGAAAAATGGCTGGAATTGGTCAAAAATCTCTCTAAAAATTAACAAAAAAAACAGGTGTTGAATATTAATTCGTCACCTGTTTTTATTTTTAACTATCTATCTTAATACATAAATTTCACTTTATTTTCTACTTTGTGAAATCTTTTTAAGATTTTTTTCTTTGAATAATACGACTTATTACAAACAGTTCCTGGAGTTTCGGGTAAAATTGCCAACGAAACACCACCTGTAATAAGACTTATTATAAGAATCCACCCACCCAAATCATTACTCTTACTTGGATCGAGAGTTGTTATTCCAAAAATAATTCCACCTATTGATAAAAATATTACCAATAGAAAAAAAATTTTGATCATATATTTTACTTTTTATCGAAGAACTAATATTGATTCATGAGGCTTGATTATTACTGTCGACAACCTCTGTCCACCTTCATAAAATCAAACTTATATAAACATATTTATTATAATCTGTCAATATCTCCTGCTCACGGCAAAAAAAATACACCTCGATCAAAAGGTGTATTTTTATTTCTTAAAAGAAAAACGAACTGTACGAACTCTTATATTTGAGCTTTCCCGGACCCGTCGGATCGCTTCCCGCTTTTATTTCATCTTTATCTGAAAAACCATCGCCATCCGTATCGACTTTTTTAGGATCGGTTCCAAATATTGTTTCAAGAACGTTTGGCAAACCATCACTATCATCATCTGCAACCGAAGCTTTTTCAGCTTCGACAGATATTGATGTTTTGTTTGCAGTATTAACACCTTCTACAAAATCAGTAACCAGTCTTGTTGTATACGGCGTTGATGTTGAATATATTTCATTGTAATAAGAACGAGGATCTTTATTTTTTGCGTACGGATCCATTTTCATTTGATACACAAGTTGGTAATCCTTTCCTTGTACTGAATATTCGAATAACTTGTTCGTATAAATATCAAAAGGAACGATCTTTAAAAATTCACGGTCTTTGTAATAATCCATACTGTATCCACTTTGATACTCCGAGCCCGCCGTAATAGGAACGTCTTTTCGCTTCTGTTTCAACTCATCAAGCGTTGTCGGATATTTGCCAGCCCACGAATAATAAGAATTAAGAGCGTTTCTAATATTATTTACGTTGTACCCCTGTCTACTTGCAAGCAGGGCTGCTTTATTTTGTCCCGTCACCTTTGCCAACATTTCATATATCGTGACATATTGTTTCGGTTCTTCAATAACAACTTTTTTATTTATATCTTTAAAAGAAATTGCAGTAATAAGATCGATCTGCTGTTCTTTAAGTGAAATAATATCATCGGCGGGAATATATCGAACGTCGACCTCCATTTTGACAGGAAAGCCTTCATTGTTGACCCAAAGAGAGAAGGTTGTGTTTTCTTTCAGATAACTGAATGTTTTTAAAAAATCTTCACCTTTCAAATATTCCACCATTTTTTCATCACGTTTCAAAAGGCTGTCCGTATCATATTTTTCAAGTTCTTTTGTTGCTTTTTCATAAAAAGGAAGCATTTTTTCTTTCACCAGAGAAAGTTTGTACTTCATCATTTTTTCTCCATCTTCGGTAACTTTTTCCGGTCCTGAAGTTATGGCGACAATACCTTCTTCATCCGCAAGACGCAAAAGGATCTTCGCTTGTTCGCGTTGTTTATTAAGTTTATCGTTTATCTCATTTTGAGAACTCGGCATTGCTGTTCCAAAAATATTCTCACCCACAAAAGAAAGAAGGTCGTCTTTTGTTACCATTACCCATGTCCCGCGGATCTGTCCCATACTGCTGAAAAAGGTCGGTAATTTATGGACGATCCCAAAAAAATTATCACCCTTTTTAATTCCCTCAGCCTCAAAAGCAAAACTTGCATCGCCGAACGTGGCATCTGCCCCCACAATGAGTTTTGCGTCTGCGGGAATATCCTTTGAATTATTCACCGTTCCGGAAACAAACATTTTTCCTTTTGTGTCTGCCGAGATATATCTTTCCATTCCTGAAAGATCAAAAAGTCCAAAAAGTTTCGGTTGTGCCGGCTTTCCGCTGAAGTTGCTTGCATAGAAATAACTTTTTTCCGTGATCGTCACTGTTTTTCCTTTTGTAGTATTTGCATCATTCGCTCCGCTATAAGAATAGGGAGAATAAAAAGAATCAACCGCTTCTTGCGTTTCAAAAGTTACCATTAAAGAATATCCGGTACTGCTTGCCATTGTCGCATATATATAAGGAAGGCCTGTTTGATCAGCTGTTTTCAAAGAAAGACCTTCAAGAGAAGTGGGGTATTTCGGTGTCACCACAATACTTTTTTTACCGACGGTTTTTGTTTTTTGATATATTTGATCTTGCTGATTCCTATATATAGTATTCAACTTATCAACGATCTGCTGTATATCGCGCATTCGATCTTCATCTCTTTTGTATTTTAAAAGGTCTTCCTCGGAAACAGAAATCGGTTTCGCGCCAACATCTCTCGGTTTCACACCGATTTCCATGGAAAAAGCATAGTTGGCCATCGTAATGGTATTTATTTTTCCAACAATACTGCTTAACACATTTTTATTATCCAAAGGAGCTTGTTTAAAAAGATTTGTTTTGGTCACAACATAATATCCCGCCGCGCAAAGAATACCCACAAAAACAATAATTCCGACAATAGTACCAACGATCCTACTTGTTTTCTTTTCCGTTGTTTTTGGTTGTAGTGATTTTTTTTGAGGGAGTTCTTCTTTTTTTACTGTTTCTTTTTCCACTTTTTCTATTTTTGTCACTTTTTCTTTTTCTACCACAACAGTTTTGAACAGGGGTTTTAAATCGTTGTCTTTTCGTTGAACAGACCAAGAAAAAGATGGGGAAGTTTTTGTACCCGGTAGTATTGCGGCCTTTTTTACTTCAACAGGCTGCGGTTGAACCACCGCAACACAGTGTTGCAAACCTTCTTCAACGTCTTTGTTATTCCATCCATTCTCCAACAATACTTTTGTGATCGCTTCTTTCGTGTCCCCTCGCGCCGAAGCTTGTTTGATATATTGTATGAGCTCTTGGTTTATCATAAAAAACGAATAAATACTTTATAGTAAAAAAATTCTTTACCTCTATAATATCATGCCCAAGAAATAAAAAGAGGGGATAATCTTTATAATAAAAATATTTTTAATATTAAAAAATTATCTTTTTTTCCTATTTGAAACGTCAGCTGTCCTAAGGTTGGTTTTTTTCACAAAAAAACAGGTACGATCATTCGTGCCTGTTTTTGTTTTTAATCTCTGTCTTGATATCCAATGACTTTTCCGTCGAGATCATATCTTTTTGCTTTATCGTCCATTGAATCATTATTTCCTCCCTCACTAAATAATTTTGATATTCCAAAAAAAAGAAAGAGAGCTATAATTCCACCAAAAACGTCTTTTATTGGAGCAAATGTTCCGGTGTTAAACCAAAAAATGAATTCAAAGATAACTCCTATTATAATAAATAATAAAATAACCCCCAAAATCCTCACAAGAATTGCATTTAACATCTCCTTTAAAAATTCAAGCATAAATTTATTCTTTTATTAAGGTACCAGTTCCTATACCATACTGGCCCGCAATTAATAATCGACCTTCGTATAATATGATTCATATATAAACATATCTATGTTAACATGTCCAATTATCGCAGGGCTTGACAAATTGGTGTTTTAATGTATGTTAAGAGCATACAAATGATCTTTGATAGAAAAATACTCTTGGTAAAAACACACCAAACAAGAGCTTTTAATATCAATGTTCAATCTTTATTATTTATAAATTATTTAAATTTATGACAAAAAACACACAAAACATATTAATTGCCCTTGGGGCGATCGCACTTGTTGGAGGGGGGGTTGCAGCATCAAGGCTGCTTCCTCAAACAAACAACATTTCAACAGCTTCACAAACAGCAGCAGCTGTTCAAAGTGTAAATGTGGGGGATTCTATCAATCCGCCTTCTGAGGAGGAAATAAATACTTTTTGTCAATCTTGGGCTGATAAATTCGGCAAAATGACAAAAATAGACGGTTATTTTGACGGGAAAAAATATCATTTTATTTTTTCAACAGCAAAAATACCTCGCGGGGATCTTGATCTATTAAAAACCGAGCGGGGTTGGGCTCACTATGACTCCGATGAGTTTTACAGCTGTACTGTTTCAAGATAATAAAAACAACAAAAAAAGGCATCCTTACAGGGGTGTCTTTTTGTTTATCTATCATCCACATTATCCACAAAAATAAAATTAATCTTGTTCAAAAAAGACCTGTATCGTGTATACTTATAGATAAAGGAAAAACAATTATATTAGGACATCGGATGTCCTAATATAATAATAAAGTATAAACAACAAGTATGGAAAACGAACTCTATCATATAGTAAATCGTGGGGTAGACAAAAGACATGTCTTTATGGATGAAGAGGATTATTTTCGTTTTGTTCATGATCTCTACGAATTTAACGATGTGAATAATGCAAACACAAACAACCATATGTTCCACAAATTAAATTGGGACATCGGATGTCCTAATATAAGAAAACGTAGAAAAAAACGTGAGTGTTTGGTGAAGATCCACGCTTTTGCACTTATGCCGAATCATTATCATTTGTTTCTTTCTCCTCTGGTTGAAAATGGGGTAGCGAAGTTTATGAAGAAGGTGAATATGGGGTACTCGAAGTATTTTAATGAAAAGAATACTCGCAAAGGAGCACTGTGGCAGGGGAAGTATAAATCGGTTCCTGTTACTGGTGACGGGCATTTTTTGTATCTTCCATATTATATACATTTTAACCCACTTGATCTTGTGGCACCGGAATGGAGAAAGAGAAATATTCCCGACAAAGAAAAAGCAAAAGAATTCTTGAAAACATATCGTTGGAGCAGTCATTTAGATTACTTGGGACAAAAGAACTTTCCATCGGTGACCGATAGAAGTTTTTTGCTGAAATGTTTCGGCGGAACAGAGGGGTACAAAAAGTCTTTTGAAAATGAGGTGAAGAATTTTAGTATGGAGAATGTTGGGGGGATAATGTTGGAATAATTCGGACATTGGATGTCCGAATATTTGAAATATTTGGGAAAATTGAGAAGGGCTTGACAAATTTGTGTTTTGATGTATGTTAATAGCATACAAATGGTCTTTGATAGAAAAATACTCTTGGTAAAAAACACCAAACAAGAGTTTTTGATCTCTCTAAGATTCACCTTATTTGCTTATTTATTAAGTTAATTTAATAAAATTATGAAAAATTTTGATAAATTGTCCACGGGAGCAAAAGTTCTTGTGTTAGCAGCATTAATTGGCGTTGCTGGTTATGGGGGATCTAAAATACTTCCTCAAACAACAGCAAAAGACAACACTGCTTCGGCGGTACTTGCGGGTCAAACTGCAAAATCTGACGAAGGTGGTATAAGGTCGGGAGATTATTATCCAACTCTCGCAAGTATTCGAGAAAATTGTCCAGACCTTGTTAAAGATATTGACCTAAACACAGAGGTTGAAGAGGGTGGAATAAACACAGTGGAATATGGATATATGTTAGTAATTACAGAAAAGAAACCCATGCCAAAAGGTGGCTACAAAATGAGTGATGGCCCAAAAACATTGGCTTCTTTTGTTTTTGCCAAGGAAGAAAAAAACTGGATACAAACAATGGCAACAAACGGACAACATTGTTCTATTCCAAGATAAATAAAAACAAGAATACCTCGTAACAGCGGGGTATTTTTATTTGTCTTTTATAATTAGTCTTGTATAATAAAGTTAATATCTATCCCAACAAAATTTATTTTATGAAATTTTATTATAAAGTTAAAAACTATTTTTTACCGATTTTGTCGGTGGTTATTCTTTTTCTTTTTCCTTTGCAATTTATTTTTGCTGATGTTGCTGTTGACAGTATTCCTGTTGCTGATGAAGTTAATAATGTTGTTGAGGGTGTTGGGTCATATATTTTAGGAAACTTTTTTTTCTTTGCAATTATTGTTCTTTTAGCCGCTACTCTTATAAAGAGTTTACTATGGTTCTCTGTATGGCTTCTTGATCAGTCGGTAGTACAATTTGTTGGGGATCTCCACACGTGGCTCAACATAACAGCAATTGACTCGGGTTGGAAAATAATACGCGATTTTTCCAACATGATCTTCATTTTTATACTTCTTTATATTGCCGTTTCAACCATTCTTTCTCTTGCTGATTATAAAAAACAACTTGCAATTGTTCTTGTCACTGCGGTTTTAGTAAACTTCAGTTTAGCTTTTACAAAATTCACTATTGATGTATCAAACAAAGTAACGGTTGAAGCCTACAATAAAATCCTTAACGTAATGACCACAGCTCCAAATGTGACAAGTAGCGGGTCAAGAACAAATTTGGCGTGGTTTATTTTAGACCAACTAAATGCTTCTCCCACAGGTGAACCCTCTTTATCGTGGAGCGACGGAGACAAACAGTCTGCTGTGTTCTCAAAAGCTGGACAAACAGCCCCCACAGCATCAACTACAAACGAGGGGGTTGATAATCTCGCTGGTACTTTTATAGACAGTATACAAATTGATGGTTCTAATGCGCCTGGAGGTAATCCAATCTTTACTGGAGGAATCCTGCTTCTTAATGGGATACTAACAATTCTTACTTGGATAATAAAAGTTGCCTTAAAAGCCGTCTTATTACCAATATCACCTCTCTGGGACTTTGCAAAAGTTGCCATTATGAATATGATAGCTTCCGGCATCATGATCTATTTATTCACTTTTATCGCCGCTGTTTTTATATTTAGATTTGTTATTCTTGTTTTCTTACTTATGACTTCGGCCGCTGCTGTTGCTTCATACGCGCTTCCGAAACTTAAATCAAAAATCTGGAATCCGTGGTCCCAACATTTGGTTGAACAATTGCTTATCGCACCAGTACTCATGTTAATGCTTCTTATGACTGTTAAAATAATTTCTGACCCTGTTTTTCAAAATCAAACGTCTCTTGCGGGTATTATTATAAAATACATGATCGTTATCGGACTTTTGGTTGGAACACTTAAGGTTGCTAAAGAAGTTTCGAGCAATTTGAGTGAAATGGCTGGAAAACTTACTAAAAACGCCGTTGGAAAAGCTGCTGGCGCCAGTGCAGGAATAACAGCAATTGCTGCAAGAGGTACTCTTGGACGTATGAGTGATAAATTTGCAGAAAAAAACAAGGCGGGGTTGGCGGGAATGCGAAATAGCAGCAACTATTTAACCAAAGGACTCGGACATGGATTAACCGGTATCACAAATTGGGAAAAAAAGAGCAGTTTTGACGTTAGAAACACAGACACGGGGAAAACCGCTTTCAAAAAATATTTTGATAATAATGGTACTGACCTGTTAAATAATAAACTAAAGAAAAAACCGGCTGGATATGTCGCGTTACGAGATGCCCGAGCGGAAAGTATTGAAAAAGAGAAAGCTGAGGATCTAAAAATATTAAAAAATGAGATCAAAGAAACTGAGAAGAAAAAAGAAGAAGCTTCTAGTAAAATAGAAAAAGGGAAACAAAATATTACGGCTCCAATAACCAAACAAAAAGAAAAAATAGCCGACTTAAAAAAGAAAAAAGAGGAACAAGCAGCCGATCTAACCCAAGCAAAAATGACCGGCGCCAGTGCGAGTGAAATAGAAGAACTGAGAAATATAGCTCTTGAAACAACAAAAGAAATTCAAGATGCTGAAAAGGAATTACCGGAAATATTGCAAAATGTTAAAAAAACATCGGCCAGCACGTTTAATACTCTTCAAGAAGAGGGCGAGCGAATAAATCAAGGTTTTATTGATAGACAAATTAAAAATAACAAAGTTTATCAAGAAGCATTAAATCATATTGAACATTATGCAGAACACGGAATAAGACCAAGTACAAAAAAAGGGATGGCAGAAGCACTTAAAAGAAACGAAAACAAAAACAACGAGTATACAAAAAAAGACAGCGAGAAAAAAGAAAACGAGCTAAAAGAAACGGTGAAAAAACTTGAGGAGGAGGTGGATAACCTAAAAAACAAATAAACGTAAAAACTTATTCAATTATGGAAACAACCACAAGTGACGTCAGTGCAAAAATCCTTTCATCTTTAGATATGGGGCAAGTCCTTGTAAGTACCGACAACATCGGAACAAAATATAATTTGGAAGAATTACAACGGGAAACATTTGCATATCTTATTGGTACGGTTCTTTTGGGAGATACACATCCAAAAGATTTTATACCAAGTTTGGAAAAAGAGTTGCGGGTTTCGAATGAAGTAGCGAGGGCAATTGCGACGGAAGTAAATGAGAAAATATTCACTCCTGTAAAAGATCTTTTGATCGAGATGTATCAACTTGGGGGAACACGAGAAGAAGGGGTACAAACAAATGAAGATGTTGATCCTCGATATCTTGAACCTATTCCAACAGGAGTTGCGGCTGTTGTAACGGAAGGACTTTCAGAAAAAAACTATCACACTTCACACGAATTGTTTGAGCAAAAATTGAAACAATCAATTATTCAAAGACCTGTTAATAATAAAGTTGTGGTAGAGCCGCTGAAACAAGAACCGCGACCTCTTGATCCTTACAAAGAAGATACGGCGGTTCCGACTCCAGGGCAAGTTAGGGTTTAGCGATGAGCATAAAAACTTAGGGGTGAGACCGCCAAAAAGGGCGGACTCACCCCTAAGTTTTTTTGACTCTTTTTTATATTTCAATACACACAGTTTTTCACTGTTGAAAAACAGCTTTGTGCTGTACAATTATAAGTATGGAGTTTCAAGTTCCGCAAATTGAAGATGTTGAGGATAAGATCTTTGGAGATTATTCTTTTGTTCAAGCGGTATATATGGCCGGTGGGATCGGTCTGTCGTATGTTGTTTGGTCGCTTCTTCCCGATGTTCTCACGATCATCAAAGTCCCTTTGGTCGCCGCGGTCTTAGCTCTTTCTCTCGCCCTTACTTTTATTAAAAAAGAAAAATACGGCAAACCCTTCATTGATATTCTTGAGTCTGTTTTTTTATTTTATTTTATAAGCCCAAAACTCTATACGTGGAAAAAAATTCCAAAAAAACATGTTATTGAGACCGACCCTGCAAAAAGAAAGAAAATCTCAGTTGTTGTGCCGAACATCTCTGAGAGTAATTTAAAGAATTTAACATGGGGATTAGATGTAAAAGGGGGAAGATAAATATTAATTTTAAAAAAGTATGGCTATTCATTCAAAAGCATCGCAAGATTTCGTTCCGATCGAGGATATCCACGACGGAGTAGTGATCCTCAAAGATAAATCGATGAAAATGATCCTTATGGCATCATCGATCAACTTTGCACTCAAATCCCAAGAGGAACAGATCGGTATCATCATGCAATTCCAAAACTTTTTGAATTCTCTCGAGTTCACCACACAAATTTACATACAATCGCGCCGCCTTGATATAAAGCCATATTTGGCACTTCTTCAATCTCGTCTTTCGGCTGAGATATCCGACCTTATGCGCGTTCAGATCCAAGAATATATTGAGTTCGTGCGCAGCTTTACCGACAACTCAAATATCATGTCAAAAACATTCTTTATTGTTATTCCTTACTACCCCGGAGCGACTTTGAATTTTTCAAAGAAACAGGATAAGAAAAAAGAAGATTCCATTCTTGAAAGATTTGAAGAAGGAAAATCACAATTGGAACAACGCTCTCATATCATCAAACAAGGTCTTGCTCGCTGCGGAGTGCGTGTGGTGCCGCTCGGAACAGAAGAGGTTGTTGAACTTTTTTATAAAATATTCAATCCGTCGGACACAGGAAGAGGTATTAAGTTAACCAAATAAACATATGTCACTTTTTGGAAAAGACAATAAAAACATGAAAGAACCGAAAGCGGAAGATCTTTCTTTTTTGCCTGAGGATATTTACGACACAGAGGAACTTGACCTTGCCGACATTATCGCACCATCAGCATTAAAAGTTGATTCAACTCAAATACAACTCAGTGAAAAACTGGTAAAGACTTTTTTCATCATTTCATATCCGCGCGCGCTGAGTGACAGCTGGTTCTCACCGATCATCAATCTTGATCGTGTCTTCGATGTTTCAATTTTTATACATCCGATCGAAACGCGTGAGATACTGAAAAAATTCCAACGAAAAGTCGCCGAGGTGCAAAGTCAGATAAATGAGCGCTCTTCAAAAGGTTTTGTGCGGGACCCTGCTTTGGATATCGCGTTCCAAGATCTTGAAGATCTGCGCGACAAACTCCAACAAGCGCAAGAAAAAATATTCGATGTCGGTATCTATATTTCAGTCTATGCGGACGACGAAACGGAACTTCGACGTATTGACGACGAGGTGCGTTCGATCCTGGAATCAAGGATGATCTATGTGCGACCCGCTCTTTTTCAACAAAAAGAAGGTTTGATGAGTGTTATCCCAACAGGAACAGACCATCTTCAAATACACCACAAACTGAACTCCTCGCCATTATCAAGTATCTTTCCGTTCGTTTCATTCGACCTTACCTCCGATCGTGGAATTCTCTATGGTATCAATCGACACAATTCTTCGTTGGTACTTTTTGATCGATTCTCTCTCGAGAACTACAACTCGATCACCTTCGCAAAGTCAGGTTCCGGTAAATCATATGCGACAAAACTCGAGATCATACGAAGTTTAATGTTCGATGCTGATGTTATCGTGATCGACCCTGAGAATGAATATCAATATCTTGCGGAAGCGACCGGGGGACGATATTTTAATATTTCACTCACTTCCGAGCACCATATTAACCCATTCGATCTGCCACCTCCGGGACAAGATGAAAACCCGGGCGATATTCTTCGATCAAACATCATCACGCTCGTCGGACTTTTCAGGATCATGCTCGGCGGATTAACACCTGAGGAAGATTCGATCATCGACCGCGCGATCACCGAAACATATGCGATGAAAGATATCACACCTGAGTCGGATTTCACCGCCATTGAACCGCCGCTTTTGTCTGATTTTGAAATGGTTCTTTCGGGAATGGAGGGAGCTGAGGGTTTGGTACAAAAACTCTCGAAATATACGCATGGAACATGGTCTGGATTCTTGAATAAACCAACGAATGTCGACATCAACAAGAAATTCATTGTATTCTCGATCCGCGACATGGAAGACGAGCTCAAACCGATCGCGATGTTCATTGTTACTCATTATATCTGGAACGCCATCCGTAAGAATTTACGCAAGCGATTGCTTATTGTCGACGAGGCATGGTGGATGATGAAATCAGAGGATACCGCGTCGTTCCTCTTTGGACTTGCAAAACGTGGACGAAAATATTTCTTGGGGATCTCGACGATCACGCAAGATGTGAACGACTTCCTTCGCTCGCCGTATGGTCAACCGATCATGGCTAACTCTTCAATGCAACTACTCCTCAAACAATCGGCAACTTCTATCGATCTTGTTCAAAAAACATTCAATCTTACCGAGGAAGAGAAGTATCTTCTTTTGGAGTCGGATGTTGGAGAGGGAATATTCTTCGCAGGAATGAAGCATGTGGCACTTAAGATCATTGCATCATACACCGAAGACCAAATAATCACCTCCGATCCATCCCAGATCTTGGCGATCAAAAAAGCAAAGAGCGAGTTGCGAGAAAGTGAAGAAAGGGTGTAATATATGAACATGAAACGAAAAATATTCAAAATTACCACTCCTTTATTATTTCTTTTTCCTATAAGCTGCTTTGCTTTGGACTACACACTCCTTGAGGAGTTTGGTGGTATAACAGCAGGAACTCCTTTTGAAACATATGTCAGTTTGATTGTTACGTGGGGGATAGGTCTTGCTGCCGGACTTGCTGTATTTATGCTTGTTTACAGTGGTTTTATGATGGTCACCACAATGGGAGATATGGGAAGACTTAATAAGGCAAAAGAACACATTAAAGACGCCGCTATGGGACTTCTTATTATCGCAATCGCAGGACTCCTTCTAAAACAGATCAATCCAAATTTATTGAATATCGGTTTCTAAAAAACAATTTCAAAAAAACAGCGTGAACTTTTATAGTTCACGCTGTTTTTTATTTCATTATGATTTTACAGACTCCGTCTACTCCCCAACATATTCAAACACAATATGTCGATCTCTTCCAAATCCGGTTGATGCGGTTTTGATCTGTGTGTCGGCTGAAAAGAGGGAGTGTACGATCATTCTTTCGTAAGGTGACATTGGTTCCATTTCCACAGAACTCTTGTAATAGCGCGCTCTTTCAACCAAAATACGCGACTTATCTTTGATCTCACCGATCCTTTTCTTTTGATATCCGTTCACGTCGATAATAAAAGACAGTTTCTCGGGACCTTCATCATTTTCACCAACCTCGGCGATCTTTTTCATTATATGGCTCAACGCCATTAACGTTTCGCCTTTATAACCAATAAGCATATTCGGGTCTTTTGCTGAAATAACAATAAATGGTAAATGAACCTCTTCATCATCCACCACAGAAACCTCAGCCTCCATATTCATATGTGCGAGCATTTCTTCTATGATCTTTTTGATAGTATCTAAGTTCATTTTTTTATTTGATTACTGGTAACTTTTATGATTAGTGCTTTGGTGTTCTTATGTCAATATCGTGCTGTGCTTTCATTTGTTTTTTAATAATAAGTTCTTGAAAAATACCGAATATATTACCAACAACAAAATACAGTGCGATCGCAGCGGAAAGGATCCATGCAAAATAAGTGATCATCACCGGCAGCATATACTGCATTTGCATACTCATATTTTTAGCAAATTCATCCTTAAAATTCAACTCCCCGTCTTTGGATGGTTCGGGTTTTTTAGCAACCGGCATTGCCAACTTCATTTGATAGAATTGTGTCGCTCCTGCCAAAAGAGCGAGTACCCAATTCTTACTCATAAGATCCACAAAACCCAAGAACATCATATTCAGCGGTATTGGATGCATAAAAGAATAAAGCTTTGTTGCATCAACAACACCATCTTTGAGACCGTTCATAAAAACAAAATAGAGGGCAATAATTATTGGAAGCTGAACAAGAACAGGTAAACATCCGGCAAGTGGATTGATGTTATGTTCCTTATATAACTCCATTATTTTCTGGTTTTGCTGGAGTTTGTCATTCTTGTGTTTCTCTTTGATAGCTTGAATATGCGGCTCAATTTGCTTCATTTTAGCCTGAGACTTCGATTGTTTATGAGAAAGGGGAAAGAGAACGAGTTTGACCAAGATCGTTAAAATAATAATAGCGAGACCAACATCGTAAAACGGCATAACACTCACCAAATATACAAAACCATTGTAGAGCGGCTGATATAAAAACGTATTAAACATTACGCCATTCTACCGTTTTTTTTGCTTTTTTGCAAAAAATATTTCGCAATAGAACGCTTTTAAACAAGTGGGTCAATATGATCTTTCTGCCAAGGGTGGCATCTGAGAATGCGCCGAACACCTTTTATCAAACCAAGAACAACTCCATATTTTTCAACTGCCTGGATCATATATTCAGAGCAGGTCGGATAAAAAACACAAACACCCCGAGAAAGCCCGAGTTTATGTGGAATCCCCGTGTCAGGTGAGAGTATTTTTTGATATTTTTTTATGAGCCAAACAACGACTTTTTTTACAGACCGTTCCGTCTTTGCGAGCGGAGCGCGGCAATCCAGGGGTCTATACCACCAACTCCTGGATTGCTTCGTCGTACCTCCTCGCAAAGACGAACGAGGACGGTTATTAATATAAAATATTTTTTTCATACATTTTGTAAAATCCCCCTAGGCGGGCTTTTCATCTCCTTACAGAAGCTGTCCACTCATTGGATCTTTTGTTTCTCTCCCTACGCGAGCTGTACACCTTTTTGATATTTTCGCTCGTACCTCGCAAAATATCTAAAGAAGGTCTTACGAGATGGGTCCCTCCACATCTCTCACCTCACAAAAGCTCTCAATGAGTCTTGCGGAATGGGTCCCCACCACCACAAAGAGTACTTCAGAAAATATAGTCGCAAAGCTCCTTATTTTCTTGGTCGCCCATTCCTCACCTCGCGGAACCAGCTTCGTAAAGCGGGTGAGTGGAGGAATTCGCTCGCAAGCGAATATCTGTGTTTTAGAAAAGCCCGCCAAAACCCCTTAAATCAATTTTTAAACAACCCAGCCTGTTTTAG
>Ga0172379_10002816_pt1 | contig 29431 bp, 25 predicted proteins | sample GrowelOW334metaG_FD_119756 | JGI IMG/M metagenome (GOLD analysis project Ga0172379, IMG submission 119756) | Groundwater microbial communities from an aquifer near a municipal landfill in Southern Ontario, Canada - Groundwater well OW334 metaG | ecosystem: Environmental > Aquatic > Deep...
CAACATAACCTACTACGGGATATAGATTGCGGATACCTTTTGTCCTAACGCTACCCATAGGAGACTGTCCACTACTTCAGGAAAACAACTTTAACGGAATAAAATCCTTATGCTGGACAGGCTTCTAGGGTGGCCTGAATTTTTACTCCTTGGGGTTGACTCGGAACTACCGGAAGACAGGTGGAAATCAATGCTCGTCGCCCTGGAATAATGAATTTTATATAATAAGCAAGGAAAGCGCCTCACAAACCAAGCCATGCGGAAACTGAATTTAAGGATATTTCATGATGCCTAAACTTCGCACTGTAACCCTCAATGAAGTTAAAATTACCCGTGAGGGGGACTACGCCGTCTTCGATTATAAGGACCCGAACATGGGAGGCGGCATGCGCATCAAGGTTGGGCCAAAGGTCAAGAAAATGACCCGAGGCGAATTGCTGGAACTTCACAATAATATCGTTCGAGAGCAGATCGCAATGGCCACACGCTACAAGCACGAGGCTATCGAGATCGTCGGGAGGCCTCAAATCGAGTATTCCAAACAGTGCTCGCAATGGGTCACGCGAGGCGATGTGCTGCGCTGCGTCATTACCTGCGGCAACATGGACGCACGCGAGCCGGCCTTCGAGATCGATGGCAAAGAGTTCTCGCTTCGCGAGCTCGGGGCGATGCTGTTGACCCATGAAGGCTGGGGCATGAGGATCGTCTTCGTTCCCGAAGACGAACTCCACAAAACACCCAAGATTAAAGTGAGCACGGCAAAGGAGGGATAGCGCTATGGCCAGTGTTGAACAACCGTCAGGCCGTGCGTCCGACGCCGCCCATCTCTTTGCAGCGGAAGCGGCCTACGCCGACAGCATTTTTCGCTCGGTCCTCCGCGACGGTAGCGGCTGCGTCGACGCCCTGCGCCGCTCACTGGAATATGCTCCCGCGTATGCGCCAGCCATCCTTGCGCTGGGATCGGTGGAATATCAGCTTGGCCATCGCATAAAAGGGCGGCGCTTGTTGTTTTCGCTTCTTGATCTGCCAGACAATACGGAAGACCTCTTTGAGATTATCGACAAGGCGGGCGATTTCCTGATCCAATCCCACCGATATTCGGAAGGACTCGCGTTTTATCGCCAGGCAGCGGCTCGGTATCCCAAGGTCGCGGTCTTTCACCAGGGTGTCGGCTGCTGCGCTGGACATAAAGGCGTCCACGAGGAGGCAATCCGCGCCTCTCGCGCGGCGCTGGCCATCGAGCCCGATAATCAACGCCTCGTCAACGATCTGGGTTGGAGCCTCTGCGAGGCCGGCCGGCTGGACGAAGCATTCACGGTCCTGAAGAATGCGGTCTCTATGGACAAAAAGAACGCGCTGGCTGCGGAGAATCTAAAGGTATGCGCGAGCCATATGAAGGCGCGGACGTCCCGGAGGAGAAAATGAACCAAGCTCCCGTAGGCCCCTACGAATCCTGCCCGTGCGGTAGCGGAGCGAAATACAAGTTCTGCTGCCGTGACAAGGATCACGAACGCAAACGCGCGCAGGCAGTGCCCGCCGAGTTCACAAGAGAGTGCTTCGACCAGTTTGCCGAAGAGGTGGGTATCAAGGAAAAATTGGGCGAGATTGGAGCCGGCGCGGTATTCCAGATGGCTCGCCAGATAAATGAGAACCAACGGACCCGCAAGACGCGACGGCTAACCCAACTGGAAACGCAGGTTGATCCCAAGATTCCAGCCGCCGCTGTGGACCTCTCCAGCGCCTACCCGAAACCGGAGCCAGTACGAATGCGTGGAGACCTGCTGCATCGAGGGAACCCTATTACCACGGAATTGATCGCCCGAATCGCGCAAGACCCCGCCTGGCAAGACGGTGAAAAACCGCAAGAGTTGATCGAGAGAACTTTCCTGCCGCTTCTGGTAGGCTGGCAAAGGCATCTGACCGGATCGCTGAAGTTATCGGGCGAGGAGGTTTCCTCTTGGCGTCCGCTTCTCGAAGATTTTCTTTTGACATACTTGGTGGCGTATGAAGGAAAGCTTGCGACCAATATCGGCAAGAAAGCGCATATCATCCGCCAGTATTTGGGCAACTTCTATCCGCGGAAGTTTATGGATTGCAATCTCGAAAGCATTTATCACGCTCTCAAAGGGCTGGCTTCCTTTTATGTCTACCTCTACCACATGGGCCTCATAGACCTTGATAAAGCCGCTGGGGTCGTCAAGGTCTGCGAAGACCACGGCTTCTTCCGGCGCAGGCTCGAAGGCTATTTCCGAGCGGAGGGGGATGAAATGCGCGAATGGGTGAGCGAGTGGGACTACGACGCGACGATAATAGAAAACGACTGAATCCAAGGGAAGCTTCTAGGCCAAGCGCGTTTCGGCCGAGTTGCCTGAGCCGGTTTTCGATCAGGAGATCGGCTTCGGACCACATTCCGCAAGGCTGCCGCACATTTCAGACGACATAGATTCACTCCATTGCTTCTTTTTGGCGCAACCAGTGGGCGAAAATCGGATCCACCACTTTCCAGCCGGCCGACGTTTTCTCCAGATAGTCCATTCCCGGCAGCTTTTTAATAGCCGCCTGAACGCCACCTAGCGACCCAAGCCGATGCCGGCTTAGATATGCCGTTGCGAAGGGTGTCTTCGTGGGCTCCTTGGCTATGGCAGACAAGAGCGCGATCTGGCGCGGCCTGAGCGCCTGGAGCATTATCTCAAAAAGCGGCGTTTCCTCAAGCAGCATTTGCTTCATGCCCTCATGCAATGTGTCTTCCGTAACATGGTTTTTCGAGGCTTCATAAACGAAGTAGGAGAGCTTTTGGATGTAATAGGGATATCCGTCGGTCATGGAGTGTATCTTCGCCGCCAGGGGTGCGGGGCAGTTCTTGCCGTTTTGGGCAAACAAATCCGCCAGGTATTTCGCCGTATCCTCGGCGGGAAGCGCCGTGAGGACATAATTTATGGCGCTTTTATAGAATGGCCGCTTTTTATCGTTAAACATATCCATCAGTATGCGGCGGCGGCTGCCCACGAAGAAATATGACACATTCTGGTGATCCTGCATATATGAGCGCAGTGTTCCCTCAATAAACTTGGATTCTTTCAGTTCGGTTATCTCCTGGAACTCGTCAAAGGCGACATTGCATGTGATTTTGCCTGATTTCAGGAATTCACCGAAGCCTTTCAGCGTTTCTTCCAGCAATTGTCCGCCGGGCTTTGATTTCGCCACTTCAACCGTGAACGCCATGCCGGTTTCCGGGTCCGGGCGCAGGATCGGACGCAAACTGGCGAACACTTTGGCGGCTTTTTCAAAAAGGGATTTTTCCTTGTAAACAACGGAATAGACCGCCCCGGCGAACCTGGCCGAGAACTCGTCGATGGACGATATTCCGAAGTAGTCTATGTATATCGGGATGGCGCCGCGCTTAGCGAGGTTATCCTGAACGCGTTTAATAAGCGAAGTCTTGCCATAACGGCGCGGGGAAGATAGAACGACGTTTGTGAAGTTGCCCGCGTAACGCATCAGGTCGCTCATTTCCTTTTCTCTGTCGCAAAAGGGAACGGATAGCGGCAAAGCCTTCAAATGGAATGGGTTTTTCATCTTTCCTCCGTGGACTTGGCCGTCCTGCGCCAAGCATTATTGCACTACAATTATTGAATCACAATAATTGTATAACATTTTGAGGCAAGCTTGGGGACCAATACAGCTCAAAAACCGCGGCTGGCGGGGCATCACAAAGACGCTGGGGAAGAAAGTAGTTTCTTTTAGGTGGTATTTCTCCCGGTTTACCAAGGAATCTAATGCGCCAGATTGGTGGAATCAACATGCTGCTCCAGCAAAGAAGTACTGCTCAAAGAAAAGAATCAAGATGCTGACACGTGCTCAAGCGTGGGAAGTGTACCGAGATTTTCATAGCGGGGAACGGAATGTTAATGCTTTCACAAGCGATAATAGTATTGGGCAGATTCTACGAACATGGGACTTTCTCTTGCACGATAATTTTGGAACCCCTATGGAAGAACGGCTAGATCGATGTTTGGTAGACCCAGCTCTGAGGCTTAAGCGGATGGGGCCATCAGCCCTCTGCACGCTTCTTGGTTATGTTCGTTCAGATGAATATCCGGTAATGAATGAAAAAGCGTTATGGGGAATTTCCCGCGTAGAGTTATGAAACATGTATGTAAAATCAAAGTTATTCGTGCCACTTGTTCCCAACAGATTATTATAATAGTCGGGAAAGTTATAATAGAAAAGTCGCACAATACTTTAGGAATACGCCCTGGTGAAAAAATTGTTTATGCCGGCCATTTCCTGGCTTTATTTTCGGCGTCATAGCCCTTTTTTCAGTCTGATATTTCCGTCCATTGTGATATTCGACCTAAGACCGGCAAAGTTATGATGACCTACTTTATCGCTGCCGTACTGTTAGCGTCCTTTGTGCTGTCCATGCGCTCCTCCAGATATAAAATGGCACGGCGGGCTATGGCTGCCTTGCCTGAGAATATCACGCTGGTGCGGGTCCCGGGCGACGCCTGGCAGGATCCGGCTACGGCCGAGTTCCTCGCCGCGCCATTACGCCAGAAAGGATTTGCCGACCTGGGAGTCTACTATGTCCTGCCTTTCACCGGGGCCAGGCTCGGCGTGATGCTCAATGAGAAGGACAAAGTCGCGGCCTACATCTCGGAGAGGGATGGACAGCTCATGCCCACCACGCTGGAACTAAATGTTCGCTACACTGACGGCACATTCACCATGATGGTCAACCACGGCGATAACGGCGTCCCCAGGCCGCCGTTTTGTCGTGTGATTTTCGACCAATCCGATGCATCCAGCGCAGAGCTCTTTGAGCGCCTGCTGCGCGAGCGTTCATCAGTGGGGATCAAGACCATTACGGCGGACAATGTGCTCCCGGAATACCAGGCGGCGTGGACGCGTATCATGCGCTGGGAAAAAGGCCGGGGGCTGAACGATGAGGAGATCCGCCGCATCTCGGCTGGCGGCCCGAAGAAAGCCGAGATCTGCGAGAGCGTCACCCTTCCGCCGGCCGCCATCTCCGCGCCCTCGGCCGATCTCGGCCCGAATGAAATACGCTGTCCCCATTGCGGCCAAGCCAACGAGAAAGAGCGCGAGGTGTGTTGGGCCTGCTATCAGTTCATAAGCGGCGGGGAAAAATCCGCAGCCCGGGAGGTCGTCGGCGCCAGCCTGCCGCCGCAGGCATCCGGCGGGTTGGGCGTCTTTCTCGACTCCTTGCGCTGGTGGGCCATAAGTATTTTGTTTATGGCCCTGGGAGGCTTTGTGCTTTTTCGCTTCTATGGGCCGGCTCGCGACGAGGCGCATAGGGTCGCGGCCCAGTCGGCCCAGGCAGAGGGCAGAATAGTGGAGACCAAGAGGTACCACGGTCGTGGCAACGCCATCACCCATATCAAGGTCAAGATTCTTTTCACAACGACCTCCGGCCGGCCGGTGATCTTCGGAGCGGACCTCGGGCGCCAAGCGCCCGGTGGCTCCCAAGTACCGGTACGCTATGATCCGCAGGCGCCCACGAACTGCGACCTAGGCCCGGCCGGAGAGGCTTCGCATGCGCTGGCCGGCGTTCTGCTCTGCGGCGGCGGATTGATACTCTCGGGCATTGTCATTTGCCTGTGGAAGTTTCCTTTTCTTTTGGCATGGCGGCGGCGATGAATGCGCTTTCTACCGGCAAGATCGTCTTCTACCGTTCTTTACAGATGGCCATGGGGGCAGGGCTGACAGGCTTGCCTGGGCTGCTTCAAGACCGGCTTGCTGTTTTAAGTCAGGAAAATAGGTGTTTTTTTGGCTTTACTGCGGAAGCCGGGATAGTCTAGGGGATTTGCCTTGGATCTCCCGCGTTTTATATATTTATGGAAAGACTTGGGGAGCTGGATATATGGGAATAGATTTTAATATCAATATCAAACGGAAGATCACGGTGAACGGCAAGGAGTACGGGTCGCCGGAAGAAGTACCGGAACAGTACCGGCAAATAGTCCAAGGCGCATTGAGTTCTGCCGAGTCCCTCGCCAAGCACAGCAAGATAACTTTCAATGGTGCAGGTTACGACAGCCCCGAAGCCATGCCGCCGGACACGCGCATAAAATACGAGGAAGCCCTCAGGAAGGCCAAAGTGGCGGCGCAAAACACAGGAAGCGCCGCGCCCCCGCCCGTGACTCCTGCGCCGGAAGGGGCGCTATCTAAACAGACTATAATAATCCTGCTCCTGTTGACCGGCATCGCCCTGCTGCTGAAATTCTTCAAGCCCGGATAACCCTGCATAAAGGCGGCAGAAAGATTTTTGTATGAAAAGCATCAAAGGCTGGGCTATTGACCTGAAGGCCGTTTATGGTAAGCGCTGGGATGATAAGGTTAAATTTCACGCATCAGAGGATCTTTGGGAGTCGACGGATGGGCGTGTCGCCGTCTTGATGTACGGGATCTCCGAGGTCGGTATATCAAAGGAAATAGGATGCCTGGCCGTATTCCGTCATAAAGAAAAGCCGGTTATGGCTCTTAATCTCCCGTGGCTGAAATGCTGGTATTCGTATAACTCGGCGGTGCAGTTCGGAGAAAACGAGCTCCTGTTCATTCACCGCTTCAAGACAGGCGGCGGATGTTTCAGGGTGAGGCTGTGCGTTTTGGACCTGGCGGACGGACGGTTCGCATCAATAGACAGCCTTCCCGAAGACTTCTACCGCGTCCGGCATGTCGGCGGGCCCGAATACGGATTTACAAAGCCCGCCGGGGCAGGTCCGGCGGAAACCGTTATCAACCTTAACACCCTTTCATGGAGCCGCTTGCCGCGCAGCTGGTGGGAGCGGTTTTTCTTTTAACTGAAAAGTCCTGGAGGAGGCCAGTGTATTGCATATATAGTGCCCCGGACTTGGCAACTGATCGCTTTCAACAAAGGGAGCCATATTTACTATACCTACTCCAGGTTAATAGCCCCAGTCAGAGGGCTATTTTATTTGTGAACCGTGTTAATCTTTGTATTTTGTAAAATAACCTAAATGACAATGACTATGTCAGCCATAATTAAACCAGTACATAGAAAAGCGGATAGACAGCGTATCTGCGGCGAGATATTGCGGGCGTTGCCGGCTTGGTTTGGAATTGAGCAGGCGGTTAAAGGTTATATCCAAAACGTTCAGGATATGCCTATGGCTTATTTTTTCCAGTCGAGGAATTCATTATTTACTAAAAGCGATGCTGCTTTGGATGCATCTTTTTAACACTTATCCCGCAACTTCTCCGGCGATAACGCATCAAAGCATCTAAATCCGCATAATTTCAGATTTCACAGGTTAAGAAGCTATTTCGATTGGAGGTTAAAATAAACCGGAAAACTTCTTTGACAGTTTGTATTTACGTGCTTTTTTGGAAGGGTCTGCAACGGCAAGAAATCCATTTTTGACCCATTGGCCAAGCAAAGCCCTGGCAGTCCGGGGGGCAAAGTTGAAAAGTTTGGCGAGATCTGTACTGGTCATCAATTCTTGCCGCGCAAAAATAGTCAAAGCTTTTCGTTGCCGCGGATCCAGCTGACGCAATATCCAAGACGCATCACCCTCGCCATTATCAGCCGCCGCCCTGGCCTGGGCCTGAACTTTTTCAAAAGCGTCAACCATTCCATTGATGAAATACTCCAGCCAGTCGGTAATATCCGCTTTATCACGGCCCATATAGTAGTTATGAGACGGACCTATGGTAAGAGCATCGTAATAGGCCTGTAAATTTCTCGCATAATATTCTTCCAGCGAATAGATCCCCTTGAGATCATAGCCGCCGATATGCAGGACCAAGGTGGTCAGAAGACGGGCCGTCCTGCCGTTGCCGTCATAATAAGGATGGATGGTAGCGAACTGATAATGAGCAATAGCCGCCCGTATAGGAGCCGGGACATCCCCCTCCATAGCGTTAAGCCAAGCCACCATACCGGCCATCAGCACGGGGACATCCTTGGCCTCCGGCGGCATGTAGACGATACCGCCGGTGAGACTGTCCTTTACCACATTCTGGCCGTCACGATAAGGGGTAGAGGTTACAGCGCCCTTCCCGGCGGACAGCACATAAGCATGAATGGTCTGGATCTGCTTTTCCGTTACTGCTGTTCTTTTCTTCGCCAGCCGCTCCACTTCTTCCAAAGCCCTGAAATAACCTTTAACCTCTCTTTCATCCCGCTCCCGGCCGGACACATGCCGGTCTTTGGTAAGAACGCCTTCCACATCCTTTTCCGACAGTCTGTTGCCCTCTATTTTTGTGGAATAATGAGTTGAAAAAAATCTTGCTGTTTCCCGTAGATGAGCGAGGACAGAAGGCGTTATCGGCAGCACCTTGATGCGTTCTTTAAGCCCCTCCAGCTTTATCAAGTCCGAAGCGATCTTATTAGTTATCTGGTATACCGGATTAAACCTTATAGGCATATTAACGGCTTCCCCCTATGCCATTATTATGCCATTAATCAGCCGTTAAATCAAGGCGAGAAAGTTCTTTTAACTTGCCAGCCAGCTCCTTATGGGAGGAACTAGGGACGCTGCTTCCTATCTTTCTAACAGGGTCTTTGCTGGAATTCTTCCTCAACATACATATGCCATCGTCCGAGCGCCTCGCATCCGGCTCAAATTTGAGCCTCCAGAACATCAACCTAACAGGCAAAGGTCAGTAAATATGCGCATTTCACAATTACCCAGGTTCACCGCTTATTCGCTCACTAGCGGTTCGAAAAGGAATGTGAATTGAAGTGAAGTTGAAGCAAAATGTTTGCCGTGCAGCGGCAATTCTGCTACACTTCTGGTTTACTTTAACATGGAGGCACACTTATATGGTTTCATCGCTCGGAACATTATTGTTCGGCGCGCTGGCGCTGTTGTTTATATCAGGCATCCGGATAGTAAGGCCGACTCACCGCGGAGTCATAGAGAGACTGGGGAAATACAACCGCTTTGCTTCGGCCGGATTCAACTGGATCATTCCGATGATTGACCATATGTATATGGAGAACATCACCGAGGTGATGGTGGACGCGACGCCGCAGGAGATCATCACCAACGACAACCTTAACGCACGGGTGGACGCCCAAGTCTATTTCAAGATCAAACCCGACGAGGACAGCGTAAAGAACTCCATCTACAACGTCAACAATGTGCAGTACCAGATAGTCAACCTGGCCCGGACCACGCTCAGGAACATAATCGGCACCCTGACGCTGAAATCAGCCAATAGCGAGCGCGGCAGGATAAACGAGGAACTGCTGAAAATACTGATAAAAGAAACCGCGAACTGGGGCATAGATATCGTACGGACCGAACTCAAAGAGATAGACCCGCCCAAGGATGTTCAGGAAACGATGAACAAGGTGGTCAAGGCCGAAAACGAAAAGCTGGCCGCTATCGATTTCGCGACAGCGGTCGAAACAAGGGCCGACGGCGAAAAACGCGCCGAAATAAAAAGAGCGGAAGGCATCAAGCAGGCCCGCATCCTTCAGGCCGAAGGAGAGGCGGAAGCTATCCGTCTCGTTAACGAATCAGCGAACAAATACTTCACCGGCAATGCCCAGCTCTTAAGGAAGCTGCAAACCGTGGAAAACTCTCTTGAAAACAACTCCAAAGTAGTAATCCCCGCCAATACGGAACTGATAAACATCATAGGCGAAATGGCAGGAGTGCTCCCCATCAAACGCACTTCCGACAGCGTCCCCGCCGCCTCCGTGACCCGCACAGCGCAGTAGAAATGATAAAAGGCGCAAAAGGTTTAACACTTTCGCGCCTTTTATGTTTTATGGAGCGGAAGGGACCGACGACATAGCGTTCAGGATCATCCAAAAAAACTTCCCGATCGCCGCTTTTCTGGTGATGTTCGGCGGGGCGGTTATGGTCTGCAGCGCATTTATTTCCACTTATGATCCCGGCGGACCGGCCTGGAGTCCATCCTACGCTCAACCCGCAGGGGATGACCTGTTGACGATGCTCATTGAAACTTGTGAAGAACTGGTTCGAAGATGCGGCGCCGAACGACCAGCCATTAAGTAACTGAAAAATTGGACTCTGGCTCCAGGTCTTCGGTCTTCCCCGCCGGTTTCTTGCGGGTTGGAACAAATTGCCGCAATTCATCAAAGCTTATGAAGATGAGGACAGGTTTTCCGGGGCGATCTCATGTACCTGTGGATAGATTTGAAAGGCTCGCGGCCGAACGCCTTCAGCATTCAATGTTCCCAGCAGAACGCTCTGAGGTTCTATTCCGGAGACCTCCGGGGAACTCTCGGGACATATTTTGATGGATTTGAAAGTCTCTGATTTGTCACAATAGCGATTGTATGATCTTTTTCCCGTATGGAGACCTGATGACCCGAAGAAGTTATTTGATAGCGCTGGTTCTGGCGTTCGGCGGATTGGCGGCCTGCTCAAAACAGCCGGCTCCGGATGAGTGCAAGGCGGGCATCACACGCATGATGGAGATGCAGATTGATGCGCTGGATGCACCCGGAAGCGCCACGGCCGCGATACGCGCGGAGCTGACAGATGAGCAGAGAAAGATAGGCGTTCAATTTCTTAAAGCGCAAATCCCCTCAGTGCTGAAATCAGAGTTTGTCGCGCAATGCGTTAGCCGCATGAAGCGGGCCGACCTTCAGTGCACGATGTCGGCGACCACGCTGGACGAGCTGGTGCGGAAATGCCATTGGAAGGTTATCCCAGGCCCCAAGGGCGCCACCCTGGGTTTCTGAGGCCGGCGCCTGAAATTATCCGGGGCTTTTCATCCTCTGTAGATCGGTCAGGCGCCACCTTTACTATTACCAAGATCATTCGCAGTTATCGAGCCACTTATGGAACAAGACACACCACAAACCCCGAATAGCGGCAAGGAGCCGGAAAACGCTCCTCAGGCCATCGTCGGCAGGGTACAGGCGCTCACCGATCAAGCCCGGCGCGTCCGCCAGGCGGTGGTGGTGATACACGGCATCGGCGAGCAGCGGCCCATGGATACATTGAGGGGCTTTGTCGACGCGGTCCTCAGCGACGACACGGCCTCCGGCGGAAAATACCGCAATAAACCCGATGCCATGAACGAGCTTTTCGAGACACGCTGCTTACAATCGCCTCCCAATCACCAATTGCATCGCCCGCTGACGGATTACTATGAATACTACTGGGCGCACCATATGCAGGGCTCGAAATACACGCATGTGCTCAGTTGGTTGAAGGGCGTGCTGTGGCGGCGGCCGGCGATGATCCCCCCCGCCCTACGGCCTGTCTATTTCGGGAGTTGGACGCTTATCCTGCTCATCGCCTCCTTGTGGGGGTGGGGCCTGTTCGACGCTTTTACAGGCCACCCCTCTTTCATCGAAGGACTGCGCCGCCAGATACGACCGTTTTCTGGCGGTTTGCTGCTTCTTCTCCTCCAGGGGGCGGGCTCGCATCTTGTTTTGAAGTATCTGGCCGACGCCGCGCGATACCTCACCCCGAGTCCGGACAATATCGATGCCAGGGTCAAGATCCGCGGCGAGGGCATAAAACTTCTGCGCACTTTGCATGAATCCGGCAAATACAGCCGGATCGTGGTGGTTGGACACAGCCTCGGCTCCGTGATAGGTTACGACATTATCCGCAACTTATGGGTGGAGATGCGAAAGCCCTTGGTCCCCCACCCTCGGAAACAACCTGAACTGCAGGCATTCGAACATGTCATTGAAAAGCTGGAGGATGCGGCCGTTACCCCCACCGCACTGGACGACTATCAGCGGTCGCAGCATGATTTGTGGAAGGAGTTCCGCGCAGCGGGCATTCCGTGGCTGATAACGGATTTTATAACTTTAGGCGCGCCATTAACCCACGCGCAGCTACTTATGGCGGATAACCCGGAAGATTTCACCCGCAAAACGGAGGAATACGAATATCCGATTTGCCCGCCCAACATGGATGACCCGCTTTACTATCACCAGCAGTATCAAATGAACCTGGGCGGCGAGGATGTCATCAGGAATGTTTACATTCCTAATCATGGGGCGCCTTTCGCGTGCACCCGCTGGACCAACCTGTATTTCCCTTACAGCAAACTTATCTTTGGAGACCTGGTAGGCGGGCCGCTCAATGGGGTTTTCGGCAAGGGCGTCAGGGATCTGGCTGTGGCCCCCTCAACGGACAGGTTCCTGGCCGGAACTCTGATGTCGCATACTCTTTATTGGACCGATGGAGGCCGGACCGGGATAAAGACCTCTCTGGAAGTCCTGCGCAAGGCGCTGCGGTTGGATTTTTTGCGCAAATAAGCGGAAAAAACCGTTTTTTCTGTTTTCCCTCCCGCGAAAACCCCGTCTTATTCAGATGCGATCGAACCCTCACAGCCGCCGTACCGGCATGGCGGAATCCAGTCTATAAAAAGCGGAATAAATACCGCCGGTATAATGCTATATTTACGGTCGGGAGCTTGCGTCATGCACCCCGTCCGGCATCGCGTTTTAGCCCGGGCGCGGGCGCAGCCTGGCAGGAAAACCGTAATAGCCGGGCCGGCCGGAAGAACCCGGCGAAACAGGAGGGAACATGAAAGCGATAAGAGTAACTGAATTAGGCGCTCCGGAGGTAATGAAGATGGCGAACATACCGGACCCCGTCATCATGGGGCCGGACCAGTTGATCATCGAGGTTCAGGCGGCGGGAGTAAACCCGGTGGACGCGTATATCCGTTCGGGCAGGTATCCGATGAGAATGCCGCTGCCCTACACTCCCGGATGGGACGGCGCTGGGACAGTATTGTCGACAGGCCCTGGCGTAAAAAAATTCAAGCCGGGAGACCGCGTGTATTTTTCCGGCTCGCTGACCGGCGCCTATGCGGAAAAAACGCTTTGTGAGGAGAACCAGGCGCACCTTCTGCCTTCCAATCTTTCCTTTCCCCAGGGCGCGGCGGTGGGCGTACCTTACGGAACCGCCTGGCGGGCGCTGTTCATCCGCGCCAAGGCCAGACCGGCCGAAACGGTGCTGATCCATGGGGCAAGCGGCGGCGTGGGCACCGCTGCCGTGCAGATAGCGCGCACGGCCGGCATAAGGGTAATCGGCACCGCCGGAACCGAGCAGGGGCGCCGACTGGTATCCGCACTGGGGGCCAATTTCGTGCTGGACCACACCGATCCGGGGCATATGAGAAAAGTCCTTGAGCTCACCGAAGGGCGCGGCGCGGATGTCATCCTGGAGTTCCTGGCGAATATAAATCTCTCCGGAGATATCGAAACGATGGCCGCCGGGGGCAGGGTGGTGGTTGTAGGCAGCCGCGGAAAAATTGAAATCGACCCCGGCCTGATGATGGGCAACGACGGCTCCGTACTCGGCATGTCGCTCAGGAACGCGCCGCCGCAGGAAAACGCGGAGATTTATGCTGCCATAGGCGCCGGTCTTGCCAACGGCTTGCTAAGCCCCGTTATAGATAAAGAATTGCCCCTGTCGGCCGCGCCCCTGGCGCATGAGGCCGTCATGAAAGCCGGAGCCCACGGGAAAACCGTCCTTATGCCGTATGTCCCCGCGCTGCCTGAACGGGAACTGGAGGCGGCAGGCGCGGGGCGCCGCTGACAATGTGCGTTGTTTTGGCCGGGTGGGCCTGGAACCGGGGCCGATGCCGGGAACTTACAGGGACTCCAGAATTTTCATCATACTTCCCGCGCGGTCCAGGTTCTTTTGTGAGTCCATAGGTTTTATGACAAGAGGCTCGCCGCCGGGTACAGTTACCGTTATCATATAAGGCTGGCGGAGTTGCCGCGTGATCATCCAGAAAGTTACGAGCTCGGCGAAATCCTCCGCCCAATTTCTGGAGCCGTAAAGGGAAACAAACGGAGAACGGGAGAATTCTACGTACAGCTCCGGCGCTTGTTCGGGATTTAGAAGCGGGCCGTCGGATAAACCGTAAAATGTGAGCTTGTCTCTCAGCGGGAAATCACCGGCCGCCGCGGGTTTTGAATAATCGTCCCAGACCGCGAGGCCCGGCAAAAGACCTTGCGAAGGGGGCGTTTTCGCCCGGTACTGCTCAGGCAGATCCTTTGTTCGAGCGCTGTGAGGGGCGAGTAATTAAAATTACCCAGACAATGTCTTTTCTGAACATCCCGGGGGTAATTTTTCAATGAGCCGCACCACGGATTTTTTTGCGTAACGGATCCCGAACTATTATTTAAATTCCCGGTTTCCGGCAGCCGGTTAAAAACCCGAGAGTTCGGCGCGTCTCTGAAAGCGGGAAAATATGCAGGACGGCTCATATGATAAAAGGCCGCCGCCGCGGCGATCAAACAAAGCACGGTGATAAATGATGCGGCGTATTTCATATAAGCAAGACCTTGCCGCAAGGCAGCCACCCCCTATAACGCCGGGCATGGTAAAAATTTTTGCAGCAAAAATTTTTAATCGGATCACGGCTATCCGGTCCCGATCTCCCGCCTATAGCATTGCAGAGAGATTATAATCTGTCAATGGTCTTTTGGCCACGGGGGCCGGGACCATAAAACTCGCCCGCCGCTGTATTTAAAGCGGCGGGCGGGTATGGTCTCGGCTCCTTATGGCAGCCGGGAGGTCAGCTTCCGAGGGTAGCGATCATTACGGCTTTTATCGTGTGCATGCGGTTCTCGGCCTGGTCGAAGGCGATGCAGGCTTTAGACTCGAACACGTCTTCCGTAACCTCAATGCCGTTGTGCATGGCGAACTGCTCCGAGACCTGTTTGCCGACCTTGGTGGCCGCGTTATGGAACGCCGGCAGGCAATGCATGAATTTTACTTTCGGATTGCCGGACTTCTTCATGACCGCGGGATTGACCTGATAAGGCTTCAGCAGCTTGATCCTTTCAGCCCAGACTTCCTTGGGTTCGCCCATGGAAACCCAGACATCGGTGTGTATATAGTCCGCTCCCCGGACGGCCGTGTCGACCTTGTCGGTAATGGTCACCCTGGCCCCGGAGCCGGCGGCGATCTTTTTACAGGCGTCGACCAGGTCCGCTCCCGGCTGCAGGCTTTTCGGCGCGCAGATGCGCACATCCATGCCGAGGATGGAGCCTATGGCCAGAAGGGACCGGCCCATATTGAACCTGGCGTCGCCGAGGTACGCATAGGAGATCTGCTCCAGGGGTTTAGGGCAGTGTTCCGTCATGGTCAGCACATCGGCGAGCATCTGCGTGGGATGCCACTCGTTCGTCAGGCCGTTCCACACCGGCACCCCGGCATATTTGGCCAGCTCTTCCACGATCTCCTGGCCGAAGCCGCGGTATTCGATGCCGTCGTACATCCGGCCTAGCACGCGGGCGGTGTCCTTCACCGTCTCCTTGTGCCCCATCTGGCTGCCAGTCGGTTCGAGATAGGTCACATGAGCGCCCTGATCGTGCGCGGCCACTTCAAAGGCGCAGCGCGTGCGGGTAGAGGTTTTCTCGAAGATCAGGGCGATGTTCTTGCCGGCCAGCCTCTGGCGCTCGGTCCCCGCGTATTTCGCGGCCTTGAGGTCTTTCGATAATTTCAGAAGGAAAACCAGCTCTTCTTTCGTAAAATCCAGTTCTTTCAGGAAATGTCTGTTTTTCAGGTTGAATCCCATATAAGTTTCCTCCTACATCTATTTAAATTTTACACTTTCTCCGCGCCGGAAGCAATTGAAAGATCCGCGATGAAGCGCAACAATCTCCTTGTCGGTTTCTTGTCTAGAAGCATATAATATCCTTAAGGGAGGACGCCCCGGCCGTTTTATCCATAAGGGAGCCAGCGCCTGGATATGCTGAAATCATTTTTAATGCAGGCTTTCGAACTGTGGGGCCTGTCCCAGTTGCAGGAACTGTTCGCCCCGTTCAGGATCCTGAGCAGCATCAGCGGGATCTTCTGGATGCTGGCGCTTTTGGCGGCCGCGTTCATGGCCGCGCTCAGGCGCCTCCTGCCTGAGGATCTCAGCGACCTGCTGAGCATAGTTTATTTCATAGGCTTATCGATCGTCTACGCGACCATGATGTACTACACCGCGCTGCAGGGCCATTGGCACCCGTCCCTGCTTTGGCGCCAGATCCTGGGTTTCGTCTTCATGTATGTCATCCTCGGCGTGACCTTTACCGATCACTCCACCAAGAGCCTCAAACCGCTGGCCGCGCCCGGCTTCTTCCTGGGCTCGGTCGCCTATCTGGTCCTGGCGGTGGTCCCCGCTCTGGCGCGCCAACCCGTTCTGGCGGAGTGCCACCGCGTGCTTGAGCTCTTCTCCACTGGCGGCTGGGGCAACATCATGACCGTACTGACGGTTTTGCTCATGGCCTGGTCGATGCTCTCCTGGGCGGCCTTTGAGATCGCCTTCAGCCTAAGTCCGCTGCTCCACCGCCTGCGCCTCATCAAGGCGCCGCTCGTCCGATTCGACAAAATGATGGGGCACGACGATGAGGGAAGGCCGGTCCAGAGCTTCGGGATGGTGGCGTCTTTGCGCCGCTCCTGGCTTGTGTTGTCGCTGCTTGTAGCCGGGGCCTGCATGATCATATATTGCTGGCCGACGCTGCACTCCGCCGTGACGGCGGCGTCCCCGGTCATCCAGAGCCGGGTCCGGTCTCCGGAGGCGGCTGAAGCCGCAACCAGGCTGCGGCGCGTCCTGCCCGAGGTCGCCTTCACTGCGGTGCGAGCCTTACCCCGCCAAGGGCTCCTGGCGGCGCTGTCCCGTCCGGTCTTCCGGCGCCTGCTTTGCGCGCCGGACGATGTCAAGCGGCGGCTCGCGGCCGCGGCTCTCGACCGGGTGGACCCGGGTTTCCGAATCTCCCCCTTTGAGCTTTTCCGCTCCACGGCCGCGAAGGCGCTGCCCTGCGTCCGGAACGGACAGGCCTTTCAACTGCTGATGATGCCGCTGCCGGGAGACGACCCGGACATGACCCGCACCTATTGGGTGTTCGACGATCACGGGGTGCATTTCAGCGGATTGGGGCCTGGCGAGTTCCAGGAAGTGTCCGGTTCCAGCGGTTGCGCTGCGGCCGCGTTCGGTTCCACGGGGCGCTCGCTGCTGCTGGCCTTCACCGAAGCGGCCCAGGCCCCGGGAGCCGCGCCGCGCCTCTGGCTGGCGGCCTACGCTCCTGACCGCGGGGAGGTCCTCGCGGCGGCGCGCGTGGGAGAAAATATATCCGGGGATTTTGAGTTGTCCGCTACCGAGGACGGGGTGTCCTGGGCCGACGCCGTGTCAAGCGCTCCTACCACGGCCTGCCGTCGCGACTGCGGAACGATACTGGGAACCCCGGTCCTGTCTTTAACCACCATGCCCCTGAAGGAATACCTCAGCGCGGGCGTCGCGGACGGGGAACTAAGGGTCGTGCCGCGTTCCGACCTGACATTTGCGCACAGCGGCCTGGACCGGAACTTCACTTCCCTGCGGGTCTTCGAACTGACCTTCAGATTCGACCCGGACGCTGGATTCCTGAACCGCTGGTATACCCTGGCCCGGCTTGCAGACGGCCGGCAATGCGTCAGGGTCGCTTTCGGCCCGCTCCTGCCCGACTGGGAACAGGCCGATTCCTGGGCCTGCGATCAATAAGCCCGCTATCACTTAACCAGTTCCATCAACGCCGCCATCGCCGGAAGCAGGATCGAGCCCATCATCGCCTCTCCCGCCACCAGGCCGGAGGCCAGGGGGGTCGCATATTGAGCGAACGCCCCGCCTTCGTCAGGGGAGAAGCGCTGCCAGACGGCCGAGATCACGCTGCCGAGGGCCATGCCGATGTTCAGCGTGGCCGGAAGGATCAGCGCGAATCCCAGGGCGGCGGGGATCGGGACCATCCAGAAGCGGCTCACCTCGTGGCCCTTCTCATTGGTCTTTTTGAACGCGAGCAGCAACTCGAAGAAAACGCCTATAAAAATCGCGATGATGGACGCCCGCAACGCGCCGTGCGGAAGGAAGGACAGGCCTTTTTCCATTACGATGGCGAGCGTGGCGATCTTGAGGCCCGTAGGGGCGGCGAGCTGGCCGGGGTTCAGGCCTATGCCGTAGGTGCGCTCCAGCATGTTGAACATGAAAGGCGTCAACAGCGCGCCGATCGGGACCACCAGCAGCTGGGCCAGGATCAAGGTCTTGAACTTGCCGCCCAGGCGCTGGGCCACCCAGAACGACGGCACGACATTCTCCGAGGTGCCCTGCGGGTTGGCGCTGACATAGGCGGCGGTAAGGTTGGCCCTGATCTGGGCCGGCCAGAGCAGGCCGAACAGGAACTGCGTGGCGTTGGCCATCAACGAGACCGGGCCGGAACCGGTGATGCCCAGCACGCGCAGGCCGGCGATGATCAGGACGGGCTGGATGGCGACCGCCAGCAGCACCTCCGTCCAGGGCATGGAGAACCAGGCACTGGTCATCCAGACCAGAAGCGTCACGGTGACGGAGATGCCCGTAACGGTCCACCAGAGCGGTATCTCCTCGTCGGCCAGGGACTTGAACTCGTGCTTCTCGAACTTGACCTTGTCCCTGTGCAGGAAATGGAGGACTATCGGGATGAGCACGCTGGTGAGCGCGGCGGCGATCATCATGGCCGTGGCCGGCCACATCATCCACTGCACCACATACTTGAAGTGGGAAGAGGCGCCGGCGAATTCCGCGGCCTTGCCGCAGGCGGCGTTCAGAAAGTCCATCGCCTGCGCCTTCTGCGCGCCCTCCAGGCCGCCCACGGAGTTGAGGGTGTTAAGGCAGCTGTCGAAGTTCTCCCGGGCGACGCCGGAAAGGGCGGAGTACTTGGCCGCCGTCTCGCCGAAGGCGCTGACCATCCAGGTTCCCAGCAGGCCGGAAAGGCCCACGGAGAGGGGCACCAGCATCCCTATGCCTAAGGCCGCGAACTCGGGCCCGAGAGCGATGTTCAGGGCCGGATTGCCTACGATGGGGCTGAGGACGCCCAGCCCGTCGCGCAGGAAGGTCAGGAAGCCTGCCGCGCCGGTACTGACCAGCAGCACATCGCGCCTGGTCTTGGTGGAGGCGTTGGCCTTGGGGTCGGTCAGCGTCTGCGCCACGCTCAAAGTGGCCTTGCTGCCCGGCCACGGGATGGAGTGGTCCTTCAGGATGGAGCCCCTCGGGAATATTCCCATGAACACTCCGAGGTTGGCGGAGACCAGCAGCCAGAGGAACATCTGCCAGGTCGTCAGGTTAAAGCCGATATTGCGGCCGAAAACATTCTGGATGTAGTAGAAAGCGGCGAGGATCACCACCATGAAGGCGATGCTGGACACGAGGCCTATCATGGTCTGGATGATGTTAAGCTCAACGGCCAGCGCGGACCCCTCCATCCGCTTACCCAGCACATAGGCGGCCAGGAACATCCCGCCCATGGTCAGGTCCACGCTTTGCCCTAGCTTCAGCGTCACATACGGGGTCGCGGCCGCGGCCACGGCGCACAACAATCCGCCGAGCAGCAGCAGCCGCCAGTTCAGTTCTTTCATGATCTTGCCTCCGGGTATCCGACGGACGCTCCGGCTTATTTGTCCAGCAGCGCCAGGATCTTATCGTAGGACTGTTTTTTATCCGAATACGCCGCAAGGCCTTCGCGCGCCAGATCCACGGCTTTTTTGCCGCGCTTATCCGCGGCGGAACGATCCGCCCTCTTGTCCATAAGCAGCCGCACTATGTCGGAATTGCCGCGCATGGCGGCAAGCATCAGGGCGGTGTTGCCCTGCCGGTCGGCGGGAGCTAGGGAGGCGCCGGCCTCGGCCAGCTTGCCGGCCACCGAAGTCAGGCCGCTCCAAGAGGCCCACATGAGCGCGGTCCAGCCGTCCTTGTCCTGCGTGTCGAGCCCGGCGCCGCTTTTGATAAAGAACTCGGCAAAAGGCGCGCGTTCGGCGTCCGCCTTCTTCAGGCGCTCTTCTCCGGAGATATTGACATAAGCCGTCCACATCAGCGGCGTGCGGCCGAAATCATCGGGCAGCTCCAGACGGGCATGCTGATAGGCCTCAAGCGAGGGATACGGCGTCTTGGAGGCGGCAAAACCCTTGTCGCCCAGCAATTCCCGCGCGGCGGAGAGATTGTTCTGGAGCATGGCTGTGACGACGGGGTCGGCGTCCACGGTCTTCTTGAGCGATTTGAAGAACATGTTGCACAGCGTGACGAACATCGTAGAGACAAGCAGCAGAACAGCCGCGTCTTTGATGATAGGCAGATATTTTTTCATAATAGTTTCCTTAGTGTCGGTCGGCGGACCCCTCCATGGCCTGGTCCGGCTCGCTGGAGATGGACTCCGGGATATCGTGCACCTCATGCTTGGGCTGGGGCCGTTCCGCGTTGAGGACATGGCGCATGGCCAGCACCGCGACAGGGCTGAGCACGGCGGCGATCAGATACAGCATCCACATGAACTCCGGCGAATGCCCGTAGGCGATGTTGCCGGAATCTATTTTGGCGCGGATCCCGTCGTAGCAGTAGCCGGAGACCAGGATGCCGCTGATGAAGCCGTTTATCGGTTTCGCTATGAACATCGGCAGGGCGGAGAGGCCCATATACGAAGCCACCTTTTCCTTGGGCGCGACCACCGAAATATACTCGGTGAACCGCGGAGAAAAGATAAGTTCCCCGAACGCGAAGACCACGATCTGCGCCACGATCACGAACAGATAGGCCTGCGAAAGGTTGTGCACTCCGGGCAGGCCTATCATCCAGCGGGCGGGCACGGCCATGAACAGCAGCGACACCGCCGACACGGACATCCCCACCACTATCAGCTTGAAAGTGGAGAACCGCTGTATGACGGGGATCAGCAGGATCAAGCCCACCACTATGATGACGGGGTTTATGGAGTTGGCCAGGCCTAGCGCGAAGTCGGAATGCATCACGCGGGTGTAATACTTGGGCATGATGAGGAACTGGTTCGTGAACACCAGGCGCACGCCCAGGGTGAGCGCCAGGAACATGATAAGCTTGAGGAACGCGCTCTCCTTCCACACTTCCCTGAAAATGGCGAGCGGCCGGCGCGTCAGATCGACGTGGGTGCGCTCGCTTTCATCGGCGTAGTTGTGTTCGTCTATAAAGGTCGAAGCGAAGTAGCAGCAGGCCGCCATGACGCCGCCGAACACGAGTATGGCCAGGTTGCCTTTGACCTCGCCCAGCCAGTTCCGGAAGCCGTCGGTGACGGCGAAGCCCGCCAGCACCGCGCCCACGTTCATCAGCAGGTAATAGACATTAAACCCGGTGGAGCGGTTGTCCTTGGTGGTGAAGCGGCGCACCCCCACCGGAATGGCCGTGACCATGAAGGCCGTGCCGAACGAAAGCAGCAGGATCAGGGACATGACGGTGTATTGCAGCGCGGCGCCCTTGAGGAACATCGGCGCCAGCCCCATGCCTCCGCGCGCCAGGCACAGGGAGCCCGCCGCGATAAAAAAGCTTTTGCGCATGCCGATAGCGTCGCAGATCGAGCCCACGCCCAGCACGAATGCGGTGATATAGAGCGTGAAGATACCCACCCACGCGCCCGACTGCATATCGTTAAAACCGCAATTAAGGCTGAGGTAAAGCGTGATGATGTTTATCATCGAGAAATACGCCAGCCCATCCATGAACTGTATAGCATTGGTCAGCCAGAAATCCCGGCTCGCGGTCTTGAGGACCTTGAATTCCGAGAAATACGCCACTGTTTTTTTTAGCATAGGTTCCAGTACTCGCTTTGGTATATTGATGTCCGCGGCAGGATCCGCGGACGCACGACTTATATATAAATAGCATTTTTTTAAGCCCGGGGACAGTATGCTTATCTCAAGTTATGCGCCTTACGCAAGCGCCGAACCTGGTGTAGCGCGGCCGCGGTGCGGACGATAGCGTACCCGGCAGCCCCACACCCCCGGCACGCCCGCGAACTTGCAGGCCTGCCGTTTCCTTAAAAGTTTGTGGCTGCTGTGGCTCCATAGGCCCAGCCGCCAGTGGGTCCTTTGCCTTCAGCCGGATGGGTCCTTCGCTTCTATTACCATGCCCGCTGAGTTTGTAAACTGTTATACATGAGTAAATGCCGCACCATAACAGTCAGGAGACGACATATGACGAAACTATTAGGAATAATCGCCGTAACGATACTCACGGCACGGACCGGATATTGCACCTCCGCCCTGGAGAGCCTGCAAGCGCAGGAGAACACGAGCGGCGCTGAGGTTACTACGCCCCTTCCATCAAAAGCCACGCAGGCCGCAACGCCGTTCGAAGAAATAAAAAACCTTTTTGACCAGGGCGTCCCTGCTACAAAACAAGACCTGACAGGCTGGCACGCAGGGCGCGTCGCCGACAGGGCCAACCCCGGGGTATTGGAAGCGGGACTTTTAGTAGGGACCGCGGTGGAAAGCCCGTCGTTCAACGGCGTCAACGTGGACATTTTTGACTGTTACCGCATAAAAGGCTGTAACAGCGCGACTCCGGCTTTTTTTGAAAACATGGACAAGAGAACCGTAGCGCTGGTCAAATTATCTTTCGGGTACAGGCTTCTTGATGCGGTAACTTTCCCCTCCGCCGAAGTGGTTTCCATAGATTATGAGCCCTACGCCGTTACAAAATCGATAACGACATATCGCAAGGCAAAAGGCGCCATCATTAAAAGGTACTCCTCTTACGACACTGACGGGCAGGTAAGCGACGAATCGTACTCGTACTATTCCGTGGACGTAACCCCCGGTATATAACCTACCGCACAAGCCTCTGGGTTCGACAGGGGCTTGTTTTTTGAGGCGGGCGGACCGGGATTTGGCTTATTTTCCGCGCAGGAGAAGGGCCTGGAGGCGGGCGGCGACTTCGTCGACATTGAAAGGCTTGGTAATGTGGTCGTCCGCGCCGCAGTTCATGCCTTCTATTGCGCCCGCAAGGTCGTTCTGTCCGGTCAGCATCAGGATCGGGGTTTTCATCGTGCGCGGGTCCATCCGGAGTTGCCTGCATACCCCATAGCCGTTCATGTTCGGCATATCCACATCCGTGATTATCACATCAGGGAGTTCTTTCTTCGCCAACAGCACGCCTTCCAGGCCGTCGACGGCCGTAAAGATCTCGTGTTTCGGATCAAGAGCCAGGAAAATCTCGGAGAGCAGGCTCCTCACATTCTGGTCGTCATCGATTATGAGTATTCGCGCCATATTTGTCCTCGCTCCTTCCAGCCTGACAGCGCCCGGTAAAACGAAAAGGAAACGCCCGTTTTCGGTGCGCTCCCCCTTATTACCAAGCTCCCAAATCACCACTGCATACATGATATAATTTTTTTGCCGCCGGAGTCCGGTCTTTCAGCTTCTTCTACAGCAAATTCCGGCCGGATATTCCCGCAACGGTTCCAGACGGGCCTTCCGCCGGGCCGTTTGCCTCGATATTTTTGCCCTTTGTGCCCTTGCACGGAACCCGGGCATGTGCGATACTATGAACGCAGGAAGCATGAACAGCGCAGGTATTTCGAAGGAGGTGCCTTGACCAAAGTTCTGGGCTTAATTATCAGTTTTTTGGTTTTTCCGCAGATCTTATTCGCGGTACCGGGAGATCTGCGGCAGTCATGCTACGAAATGCAAGTTGACGGTTATAACGCTGAAACATGCATATATTCCTTTCCCGACTCCAGCAAAGACACCCTGGTCTATCACCTTCACGCCGGAGGCCGCGACGCCAAAACCTGGATCAAGTGGGATGTTTTTACGAAATTAAGGAATGAGTGGAAACGCCAGAATTTACGCCCCCCGACCTTCGTCACGATCTCCTTCGGTCCGATCTGGCTTTTAAAAGATTTTTCCTCCGACGCCAAACGCCCCCTGATAGAAGTTTACAACGGTATTCAATCGGCAGTGGAAAAAAATCTTATCTCCATCGGTTACGGTCCCGTCAATTCCAGGATCATCCTGGGCGAATCCATGGGCGGGATCAATTCGATCCTGGCCCTGGCTTTAGGGAATAAGGACCTGCCCTATCAAAAAGCCGCGATCTTATGCGCCGCCGTGGCGCCGATCGGGCCTTATTCCGCCAAAGAAGAAATAGAGTCCTATATCCAACGGCACAGGAACAACTCGATAGAACCCGCGGCCGTTCAGAATATTCTGGTTTCCTGGCTGGGACAGGAATACCCGAGCGCCGAACTGTGGAAGAAATATAATTCCTTAAAATTGTTCGGCGAGATCCCCGCATTGCCGGGCGACATCTATATTTCCGCAAATACCGACGATCTTTTGGGACTTTCCGAGGGGAACAAAACCCTTTATGAGATCGGCCGGGGCCTGCACAAAAATGTCGAATTCAAGCTCGTTCCAGGCCCCCATTGCGCGTACGAATACAGCTCTTTGGCGAAATTCCTGGGGACCGCCTACTGAATTCCGGGACAGCATGCACATCTGTCAAAGACTGCAAGTCCTTCCGGCCGGACGGTCGGCCCGGCTTTATTTGCAAGCCGGAAACAATGCTTAAATACCGGATTATTCGTCAAACCACGGCAGGCGCCGCCGGGCACTGTTGAAGCCGTTCCACCAGATCGCGGATGGCCCGCGCATCCGCTTTACGGTGCCCGTGGCTCAGAATAGGGTTGCTCCCTCCAGTGGAATCGATGCGGATCGCGGACCACATTAACCCGGTCTGAATGTTGACGGAGGCCACTTTGGAAATGGAAATACTTTCCTCGTCGGAACCGAAGAGCCTCGGCTTTATCCGCGTGACCCGCTCGGGGGTCACTTCAATGCTCACCGGAAACAATAAATTCCCGGCGGTCAGCCGGCTGGCGGTGAATACATATTTTTGGTCCGTCATCGTTTTCTCCTTTTACATTCACGCAACGGTATAGCTGCCTATGGCCGCGCCGCTACTAAGTATACCGTCACCGGAATTAAATAGGCGGCCGCGGATGTTGTAGATCTCGGTTCCGTCCTTTTTTTGCCAGACCTCGTAATAATCGAAATGCAGCCCGCTGATCGTTATCGTGGTGAAGATCTCCAGGTTGTCGGTGTCGGGTTCCTTGATCCTGATCACATTGTTTTCATAGGAGCCGATCACCTCCCCATCCTGGTCTAAAAGGCGGGCCCCCTGTTTTTTGTATCGCGCGGGCTCTATCTCCATGCCGACGGCCGAACAGTCGAAATAGCCGCCTTTACGGACAAGATAATCCTCCCCTTCCTCAAAACTCAGGCTCATATAGCAATGGTCGCCTGAACCGTGATAGCTCCACTCGCCCTGGCCGGTCCATTTTCCGGAAATGTCCGAGGCGGAACAGTTAACGGCTGTCAGGCAAAGCACGGCTGCGATCAGTTTCATGTTGTCCTCCGGGTCTCGTGATACCGCTGAATTATGGAAATAGTACAATCTTTCCCGAAATAATGCCAGGCGCTTGAACGCGCCTTCGTGGAGCGGTATAATAAAAACCATGAAAAAAACAGTGAGATCGGTCGTTTACGCCGGGATAGCCCTCCTCGCGGCGGGCCTTCTGGCCTTTGTCGCCCTTAAACTTTATCTTACCCCCGAAAGAATAAAAAAATACGCGCTTGAATTCGCCTCCAGGAACCTCAACCGCGAGATCCGCCTGGCGGACGCTTCCCTGAGCCTGGGCGGCATACGCCTGGAGGGACTGGCCGTTTCCGAATATCCAGATTTTAAAAAGGGCGAGTTCTTCACAGCCCGGAGCATCGGCGTACGCCCCTCTTTCAGAGCCCTGCTCAGGAAAGAAGTTAAGATAAACTCTTTAAGCGCCGAAGGGCTGGTACTGCGTATTGCGCAGGTAAAACCGGATGCTTTCAATTTCTCCGACCTTCTGGCCCCGGCGGCCGGACCCGGAGCCGGAAAGGAAGCGGCGCCCTCCGGGGCCGCGCCTATGACCCTGGACATTTCCGCCGTCAGCGTGAAGGATTCGGAATTGTCATACAGGAACCTGGACAATTCCATGACGGTGGTCCTGAAAAAAATAGATCTGGATATAAGTTCGCTTTCCGGCGACGAACCTTTTCCGGTGGAAGCCGGCTTTGAACTGGGCCTTAAGACCGCTTTTTTAAAAGGCGAATTTCCGCTATATGTCAAAGGCAGGGCCGAGCTTGCCGGCTGGAACTTTGAGAAAGCCAAAGCCGCGATAGAAAAAGGCCGCTTCGCCATGGGCGGCGTAAAATGCGAGTTCAGCGGGGACCTGACCGATTATTTTGAGCCGGACGCCCGGCTGGCGCTGAATGTAAAGGAATTTTCCAGCGGCGACCTGAAGCGGTTCTACCCCGCCATGCCGCCCGGGATACTTCTCCCGGCTATGTCCGTCAGGAGCGACTTCAAGATGACCGCGAAAGACCTGGTCTTCAGAACTCTGGAGATAAAGACGGGGATCGCGCAAGGTTCGTTAAAAGGCCGCCTGGCCTGGGCCCCCGCGTTCGACTACGCTTTTTCAGCCGCGCTGAAGGCGCAGCTCCCGCAAATGAACACCAGCGACGCCGCGAAGACCTTCCCGGCGCTGCCCGGGGGCATTAAGATTCCCGCCGTCGGCCTTACCGCCGAAGCCGGCCTGAGGCCGGGCTCGCTGAACCTCAAGTCCTTTACCCTGGCCTCCGGGCCCGTCAAAGCGGAGGGCAGCGCGGACATAGATTACGCCAAGATGCTCAAAGCCTCCGGCGCAATTAAGATACAGGATACCGACCTGGGACGGGCCGCCGATATGCTTCCGATGTTGAAGGACTATGCCCTTAGCGGAAAAGCCGGGGCCGATCTGAAATACGCTTACTCCTCCAAAATGTCGCTTTCGGGCGGCGCCTCCTTCTCGGACCTGGGAGCAAAATTCGCGGACAGGACGCTGTCGGCCTTCAAAGGCGCGCTGTCCTTTTCAAACGACCAGATAACTTCGGGCCCCATGACGGGGGAACTGGACGGGGAGAACCTGAAGGTGAATTTCTCGGTCAGGAATTGGACGGACCACCCCCGCGCGGCGCTCGACCTGACGCTGGCAAGGATCGTGATAAAAGCGCTTCCCGCTTCCCAGGCCTCCGGGCCGGAAGGCCGGACTGCGGCGCAGGGAAAAACGCCGACGGCCGGCAAGCCTTTTTGCTTCGACCTGGCCGGAAAGGCGCAGATAGGCAGGATAGAGCACCCCAACTTCCTGGGCAATAACGCCGTCTTCAAATACGACCTCAGGAACATCGCCGAGGACCTGAAGCTCTCGGGCACGGCCTCCTTCGATATAGAAGGCGGCAAATTCTCCAACCTTTACGAATTCGCGCAAAGCTTCAAGGCGGCCAAAGTGGCCCTTTACCCGGTCCTCATACTTCAAAAAGCCTCCAAACTGGTAAAAGGCCTGCCTCTGCCGGACTTCAATAACATAAGCTACACGAAGATCACGGGCGATTATCTGTTCCAGGACGGGAATATGAAAATACAAAGGTCCGACATGAACTCCGATGTGGCCGACGCCTCATCTACAGGCGGCATAAACCTGCCCGCCGAAACCCTGGATATAAAGATAAACACCACGCTCAAGGAAGGCATAAAGACGGGCGCGCCGGTAGTTATCAATGTCAAAGGCACTTTCTCCAACCCCTCCGCCAAGCCGGACATAAAATCCATAGTGGACCAGCCGGCGATCAAGCAGGGCGTGGAGAAACTGCTGAGAGGCTTCCTTAAACACTGAGGATCAGCGGGAAGGGATCGGGAGAGAAATTATTCCCAGAAGGTAGTCCGGCCTCGTGAACATGAAGGCCGACAGTTCCAGCTCCCTGTAGTCCTGGTATCCGCGGCAGGAAACCGAAGGGTCCAGGATCGAGCCGGACTCGGGCGGAGTTTCTCCGCACCGGGGAACGATCTCCGTATCAGGGACCGAGAGCACCAGCAGCGCCGGAGGCTCTGTAATGGACCTAAATCCGGGACAGTATATTTAATTCGGACAGGGTGTCCCGAATTAGAATCTTCCACCCAGGGCGGCAGACAGCTGCGAATCCCGATCGTCAAAAGAATAGGTATAGGAAAAGCCAAGAGGCAGGGGAAATCTCCAGAACTTGTACCAGAAGCTCGCCCCGGCGCCGGTCTTGACCCCGGCCGCCTGGCCGGCCCATGCGCGGGCCGTCTCCGCGAACAATGCCCCCTGCCACAATCCTCTCCGGGTTATACGGAACGGATGGGAATAGATCAGGCTGGCTCCGGCCGCTGAGTTTCCGCGGAACTCCCTGGCGTAATTGCCGGAGAGTCCCGTTACGCGCCCGGTAGCCGGAAGGCGGTTCGGCGGAAGGCCGCTGCCGTTCCCGCCAGCCAGACGAAGGGAAAGACTGCGGTGTGTTCCCCAGGTCAGCGTCGACTCCCACTGGGCCAGGAAATAGCCGTAATTAAAGTCAGAACCCGTCCACGCGGCCCCCTTGTGATAGGAAACCTCGGCGCCTGAAGTAAAACTATGTACGGGGAGGGGCGCAAGCCGCCTTTCCATGTCCGCCAGGCCGAAGCCGAAGAGAGCCCCTATCGCTTCAGCCGCGCCCGCGCCGGCGCGTCCGGACCTGAGGGAAATAAAGGCCTGGCCCTGGCGCCCGGCATCCGCCGGAAGTACCGGAGCGGGCGCCGAGTAAGCCAGCCTGGCCGCCTCCCAGCCGAAGGCCGCGGACAGCCCGGCCCCGCCGGCGGGGCCTCCGGTAAGCGGAAAACCCATAGACAAGGTTGTTTCCTCCGTGGTCTTCTTATAACTGTCCGAAATCTCCCCGTATCTGGAAGGCTCCCTAGCATCAGGCGGTGAGCCGAAGCCGGAACTCGCGCTGAAGGCTCCGTCTGCATATTGCCGCTCGGTCGCCTCCCGGCGCCGGACGGCCGCGCCGAAGGACAATCTTTCCAGCCGGAGAGCCAGCGCGTAACTGGAACCTGCGGACCCGGAAGCAGCCGAGGCCATAATGGATTCCGCCCGCTTGAAAACATTCTTCGCGAACAGGACAAGCCCCCCGCGTCCGCCGCCGGACCCGCCGGAAAAGAACGGGAAAGGGACAAGATACCAGCCGTCGGCCACGGTTATGTCAATTTCCGCGTTCCCGCCCGGGACCGCGCAGGAGGAAACTTCGACCTGTTTGAACTGCCGCATATCCCAGAGACCGGTTCGGGCGTCCTTCAACGCCGAAGGCCCCAGCGGGTCTCCTTCGGAAAAAGGCAGATGTCCGCGCAAAAGTTTTTCCACCGTTCGGTTGCCCCTGAAAACGATCTTCTCAATACGGACAGGCGCGGTGGAAACCTGCGCCGTCTGGGCCCCGGCCCGCAGAATAAACCAGGGGAGCGCTAAAAAAACCAGTACGCTGGCTTTCAGGCCCCGCCGGAGGCGCCGGATATTTTTAATCGGCATACGATCATTATAGGATTTAGCGGGTTCCGGCTTCGCGATATTTTCAACGATCCCCTCAATCGCCCCGTAAAGACTTCAAAAATCCATAAGCCGCCGTTTTACGTCCGCGGCCAAGGGTTCGAATCCCCTTGACCGCGCCAATTTTGAAAAACTGAATCCTGGCGGTATTTCGCCGGGTTCACCTGAAGTCGACATTCGGCTTCAGTTTTGGCCCCCCTTGTTCTGATTATCAACATACCCCAAAACTTAGTTTTTTATCCA
>Ga0172379_10002817_pt1 | contig 29420 bp, 36 predicted proteins | sample GrowelOW334metaG_FD_119756 | JGI IMG/M metagenome (GOLD analysis project Ga0172379, IMG submission 119756) | Groundwater microbial communities from an aquifer near a municipal landfill in Southern Ontario, Canada - Groundwater well OW334 metaG | ecosystem: Environmental > Aquatic > Deep...
CACTTACGAATTCGAGCAGGATTGTTTAACAGCGAGCAATTCATTTAAGAAACTCACCGCTCTGCTGATAACTCAACTGCTTGTAAAAAGATTTTGCGGCAAAGAGCAGCCCTTAAGCGACATAAAAATTTCGCACGCTCTTGAAATCCCGATTCGCTTAGTCAGGCAGGTGGTTTTTGAACTGGTCGAAGCGGGGATACTGTCTGAAATTAAAACCGCAAATGAAAAAGAGGCCGCCTATCAGCCCGCGACCGATGTGGACAAACTTACCATAAAATATGTGGTGGACGCAATCGAACAGAGAGGCATCTCAGACATACCCGTTGAGAAAACACCCGAATTGGACAAACTTATGGTATGCCTCAATACACTTGCCGGCGATATCGAAAAATCCCCGGCAAACGCGCTGTTGAAGAATATTTAATAAATAGGTGGCTATCCCCGTTTATTAGGGAAGGATTAGAATGGCAATATTTAAAGTGATTAGCAATTATTTTTCATTTCAAGGAAGAATGAATAGGGCGAAATATTTTTGGATTACAACATTGATAGTTGCAGTTGAGATAGTGTTGAATAATTGTGTATTCGAGAGTACCTGTGTGACACCTATCGATGAAGAGAAAAAAACAGTTGTAATGAAACTGGACGCAACTGGGACTAATTGGGTTGAAGAGGAAAGCGATGAAAATGAAACGATAGCAATGATAAGGGGAATAGCTTTAATAATTATGATTAATATTGCCGCTTTTGTGCTGACACTTTTTCCCTCTGTTAAGCGGGCACATGACCTGAATTGGACTGGATGGTGGCTATTATTATTTCTTATTCCAGTTATTAATATTTACTTTGGACTCCAGCTAATTTTCTTGAAAGGCACTACTGGCATTAATGGATACGGCGAAGACCCGTTGTTACGTCCATCAACGATGCTTTAAGAGGTAGTTTTGCAGGGGGGCTCTCAGCCCATGCAGTTTTTTGTCATTTCGAGCGTAGTCGAGAAATCTATTTAAAAATTCCATCGGCCATTAGGCCGATTCCTCATTCAACGTTGGAAGTTGAACGTTCAATGTTCAGCGTTCATCTTTTTAACCATTTCAGCAAACATATTGCCGCGCTGGACGAAGTTCACAAACATATCATAGCTTGCGCAGGCAGGGCTTAATAAAACCACATCGCCTGATGCTGAAACTTCTTTAGCTCTATTCACAGCGTCCTGCAAAGTTTTTTCTCTATATATAGGCGGGACCGTGCCTGTCTTGCGGATTGCCTGTTCGATTTTGTCCGCAGTTACGCCAATCAGGATTAAGGTTTTGAGTTTGCCGCTGATTGCTTTTGCCATTTCGTCGAACGGCAGTCCCTTTTCGGAGCCGCCTGCGATTAAAATTTTAGGTTCAGTAAATGCCTCAATGGCGACAACCGTGCTTTCAGGTGTTGTGGCGATTGAATCATTATAATATCTTACACCGTTGACTGTGCCGACCAGTTCAAGTCTGTGCGGCAGAGATTTAAACGACCCGATTGCGTCAATCAATTGCTCATCTTTCAATCCGACACATCTGCACATTTGAACGGCAGCGGCAAGATTTTCACGATTTGCTCTGCCGGGCAGTTTAAAAGACGCAGTTAGTTTGCCGTCTAATTTTTCCCTGTCGAACAAAACGCACTCTCTGCCGGTCTTTTTATATTTTTCAAACCACTTCAAACACTGCTGGTCATAAGCGTTCAAAACAGCGAAATCGCCTGCGTTTTGAAAACGGAAAATATTTTCCTTTGCCGCGGCATAATTTTCCATCGTTATATGTCTGTCCAAATGATTCGGCGCAAGGTTTGTCATACACGAAATATAAGGCGATTTTTTTATGCGTGCCAATTGTTCAAGCTGAAAACTCGAAATTTCCAGCACGACAATATCGTCCGTTTTTATTTGTTCGAGTACCTCAAGCAAAGGCCTGTTGCCGATATTGCCGCTGAGAAAAACATTGCCGTAAAGGCTTCCGCTGCCGCCTTTGGCGTTTTGCAGCAGGTGAGCCGTAAGAGCCGTTGTTGTGCTTTTGCCGTTCGAGCCGGTGATTGCGACGATTTTAGCAGGGCAAAGCTGAAAGAAAATTTCTATCTGCGATGTGATAAGTGCACCGGCTTTTTTCGCCATGTCTATATATTGGTTGTTTTCGTCAACAGCAGGATTAACGATAATCACATCCGAGCTGGTGAAATCTTCTAAACGATGTTCGCCGAGATGAAACTCGACGTTTTTCAGGCCGGCCAGTTCCTTTATCGAACCAGCCAGTTTCTTTTCATCGCCTTTATCTGCAACGATTACCTTTTTGGCAAAGCGTGCCGCAAATTTGGCGGTATCAACTCCGCCGCCAAACACCCCAAGCCCCATTACTGCGACAATTTTATCTCTGAGAAAAGCTGCGTCCATATTAATTATTTTTACCCAATAATGTCAGTGCCTGATTGTGGAGTAATGGCAGGTCTGATGTCATAATGTCCCAGACAACGGCATCTTCAACAATGTCATATCCGTGAATCAGAATATTACGAAAAGATATGATGCGTTTATAATGACTGATTTGACCGGCCGCTTCCGGTGCGGTTTTTACAAGACGGCTCAGCGCCTCGCCGATAATTTCAAACTGCCTTTCAACGCCGCTTTGAAGCAGACTGTTCTGCTGGTAATCCTGAAAGGTTTTGCCATCTGTAAAGGCAAATATTTCCTCGCAGGCTAATCTAATGTCTTCGAGTATTTTTTTTGCCTCAAGCTGCATAGACCACCTCGCGGTTTTTGTTTATGGATTCGAGGAAATATGCGTTCTTTACCGCTCGTATCATTACAAGGTCAACGTGCCTGACGAAAAGACGCTCAAGGGCTTCCAGCAGGCCGAAATATGTGTCCGCGTGTTCACCGGGCTTTAATGGCTGAAATTCAACAAGAAAATCAATATCGCTTCTGTTGATGTCGAATTTTTTTTCTGTCAGCGCAGAGCCAGTCAACTCAAGCCGGAGAACGCGGTATTGCCGACATAATTTTTTTAGTGTTTCTATATTTTGTTCGATTATCGCAACCATAACATCTATCCTAAAACTATGATATACAAACAACCGGCCAATGCAAGCCCATAATTTTGATATTTATGGGCTGCTTGTTTTTACCGCATAGCTTTCGCTAATTCCACTTTCGCGTCAATCACAGCCTGTTCGATGCACTTTTCCCAGTTGTCGCCAAACTGCGAAATATACTTTTCGTTTTCATAAGCGTAAACAATCGACCTCGATGCGTTTATCAATGCGCCCGTTCCGTCCGGCTTGCAGAATCTCACGCAATCCGCCGCCGTTGCTCCCTGCGAACCAAACCCCGGCACTAAGAACCACACGTTTTTATATTTTTCGCGAAGTGCCGTCGTCTGGCTTCCGCTTGTTCCGCCGACAACCATTCCGATATTGCTGTATCCGCTGCTGCCTATTCTGACTTTCTGATTTGCTATTTCCGCCACGACCTCCGCGAGTTTTTCATACATCTTCACGCCGTTTGCGTCAGCGAAATCCTGTATAATCGCTGCCGATGGGTTGCTCGCCCGCACCCAAACGAAAACGCCTTTGCCCTGTTTGTCCGCAATCTCCGCGAATGGAATTATGCCATCGGAACCAGCGAAACCGTTAATGGTAATCGCGTCAGGAGCCAGAACATCCTCAAGACCTTCCAGTTCCGGGTTTTGCAGATGTGCCAGAGCATAACTCTGTGCCGTATGTCCGATATCGCCGCGCTTCACATCGCCTATTACCTCAACGTCCAGCGATTGTGCCTCATTGACTAATGAATAATAACTTTCGATGCCTTCCCACAAATACTGTTCGAAGAACGCTATATTTATTTTCACCGCAGGCACGTGCCCGGCAACGACTCGCAAAACCTTCAAACTGAAATCGAATATCGCGTCAATCGCCTGCGAAGCGTTTTTGCCGTTATCCAACCCCTTCTTCCCGCGTATCGCCAGAGGAAGGTGTGAGTAAACAGGGTCCAGACCCACCGTCAGAGCGGTCTTTTTATTCCCAACCGCCTTGCACAGCCGGTCTGCGAAATGACTTGCCATTGTAATCCTTTCCGATAAGATATTGCTAAAATATAAAATTAATAACCGATAATTGATACTTGATAATCGCTTTTTTAGCAAGAAAGTAATGAAAAATTATTCTGAAAAAATAGAGGCAGCAGAGCCAAAGCGACAGCGCAGGGAGCAATACATTAAAAGGGCATCCCTTTTCGCTTTGGCCTTCATTGTTTTTCTTATTGCGCTGTGGATTATCGACCTGTTCAAAACGCCCGCCAATTTCCGAAAAGTCAAACCTATTCAGGGCGAACATATCAGTCTCTATCTTTCAAATTATATTATGCCTGAATTGCACAACAAATCCCAGTATAACGAGCCTTTCGATTTAGTTCTATCACAGGCGGGTGTGAACGAAATTCTTGCAAGGCATATCGACCCGAACACACTTGCCAAAGTGGGGTTATCTGACTTGTCTGCCCGTTTCAAGAAAGGCGAAATTGTATTAACCGCCAAAACAAATTATAAGGGGTTTAACTTTATCGTTTCGATGACCATTGAACCGCGAATAGACAAAAATGAAAAACTTGTTCCTGGAATCGGTAATTTTGAGGTTGGCAGAAGTTCTCTGCCGTTTGTTGCGGGTGTTATAAAGAAAAAAATCATCAATAGCTTGAGCGAAAATTTCAATGCCGAAAAAAACAATGAATTTATCAATACCGTTCTCACAACCGGTAAAATCGACCCCGTCTTCAACATCAACCATTCAAAATTGCGCATTGAAAAAATAACAGTTCAGAACGAAGAACTTAGAATTCATTTTTTGCCGGAACATAATGGATAGACAAAAAGAATTAAAACCGCAGTTTGAATCTGTCGCCAATGGCCTGCTCGCAAGGGCGCCTGCCAAAATCAACCTTGCGCTGCTGATTGCCGACAAACGCCCCGATGACTATCACAACCTCGAAACAATAATGCACAAAATCACATTCTATGATGAACTGCTTTTCGAGAGAACAAAACAAAAAGTAATAGAGCTTGTCTGCACAGGCCTCTGGTCGCCGGCGGGGCAGGACAATCTTGTTCACAAAGCCGCCGATTTGTTCTATCAGGAGACCGGCAATCAGCCCGAAATAAAAATTACTCTTACGAAAAATATCCCCGCAGGCTCAGGCCTCGGCGGCGCAAGCAGCGATGCTGCCGCAACATTATTAGCTCTAAATAAAATCCATAATAATCCTCTCACCGACTGTCAGTTGCAGAAACTCACCGCACGGCTCGGCAGCGATGTCTCCTTTTTTTTGACCGGCCCAATGGCATATTGCACCGGCAGGGGAGAAAATATCGCAAAAATAGATAAAAGTTTCCAGTTCTCGGCAATTTTAATTATGCCGAACATAAATGTTTCTACTAAAATGATTTACGACAATTTTAAAGTCGATTTGCCGCTATTTGAAGCCCTAAAAAAGCAAATAAAACCTCTGCTTTTAAAAAACAGAGTTGATTTAATAACGAAAATGTGCACAAATATGCTTGCAAAAACGTGTTTTTTGCTCAACAATGACTTGGCTCTGTTAAAGGTAAAGATAGAACAGTTGTGCCGGCTGCCTGTCGCGCTTAGCGGCAGCGGCTGTGCGATGTTCGTGATAATCGATCACAAAGACTACTGTAATGCGGATTTGTTCCGACGTGAAATCATAAATACGTTTGATTGTAATTGTATTATAGTTTTCGACAACCAGTGGTAGTTTTGTGAGGGAATTATGAATATTACCGAAGTTAGAGTAAAGCTTATCGACAACAAGGACGAGCGATTGAAAGCGTTCTGCTCGATGACCATTGACAATGATTTTGTCATTCGCGACATCAAGGTTATCGAAGGGACAAGCGGCCACTTTGTCGCTATGCCTTCAAGAAAAATGAGCGACCATTGTCCCAAGTGCGGCGGAAAAAATCATCTCAGGGCGAGATTCTGCAACAATTGCGGCGCTTCGCTTAACGAGGACAGAGCAAAGAGGGATTTCAAAGGCAGAATGAAATTGCACGCCGACATTGCTCACCCCATTAATGCCGAGTGCAGGCAATTCCTTCAGGATAGAATTGTCCAGGCATTCGAGGAAGAGCTTGAAAAATCAAAATTGCCCGGCTATAAGCCTGTCGAATTTGATGAGCCGGATGACGATGTTCCGGATGAAGCTTCAGGCCACGATTAAAAATTGCCGGTTCAGATTTGTAGGATGGGACTCTTGCCCCACATGGTGGGGTTATTGGTTGTTGCTTCCCGTCTTTTCCTGCTGAGATGACTGTAAGTCTTTTCTCGCCTCGTAAAGTCTTTTCCTGACTTCGTTCAGTTCATTTTCAGAACCCAAAAGCGCTTTCTTCGACCGTTCAGCTTCAGACCGCAGGCTCAGTGCATCAAACTCATACATTTGGGCTTTTTGTTTTGCGTTCTCATATTCGGTCATTAATTTACCGATGTTTTCATAAGCCTGATGAAGTTTTTCCTGCTGAATTTTCCTGTTGATAACAGTATAGGTAAATACGCAGGCGATTATCGCAGCCGCCATCGCGACCACAATCGTGTTCACTTTCCACCTCGGCATTGTTCTGGTCGAATCCATCACGCCGCGGAAGAATGGCACACGAAAATTCACAAGCTCATCTTCCACCTGCCGAGTTGCTGCTTTGGCGTTGCTCTCTTCTTCAGCAAAAAGTCTTAAATCCGGAATCACAGCAGGCGCTGTAATTTGCGGTCTTGCGACCGCATCGGCAGCATGACCGACGTTTTTTGCCGGCAGAGCGGCAGATTTTTTCAAACTCTTTTCAAGAACGCTGTCCGACTGGAATATCCTGTTGACAAGTTCGCTGATTTTATTCGCACCCGCTGTCGTATCTACTCCCTCTGAACTGCCCCAGTCAGGCTGCTTGAGCATCTTGTATGTGTCCAACGGCAGGTCAACAATGAACGTTTTATCTTTGTGTTTGCGAACCTGCACCACTCCTAACCGGGCTGCTTCCTGAACTATGCCCGTAGAAACTCCCTGTCTGGATGCGTATTGCCCCACAGAAAGCAGGTTTTTTTTTCTGCTGAAAATTGGCTCTTTTGCTGCTTGCAGGTCGTGGTCGTTCATAGAGAATATCCCAATTAAAAAGTTTAAACTATGTATATTTTCGGACTTTTTGACGAAAAATCTTAAATTTATCGACCAAAATTGAGCAAAAAGTCGGCAAATTTTGAAAAAATTTATCAAAATTTCACGTTTTTTTACAAAAACTTGCGCATTTGGCTCATTCAAGAGGATATTTAGGGCAAGTCCACACCTCATTATGCCGATTAAATCTGAACGGAAAACAGGGCAAAACATCAGTTTTTGGACTAAAAATGAGGGTATTACTCGCAGAAGACGATTCGGTTTCGAGAATAGTTCTCGAAAATCACCTCAAAAGCTGGGGTTATGAGGTCTTGTCCGCCCAAAACGGCAGCCAGGCTTGGGAAATTGTCTGCGACCAGCAGCCGCAAATAGTTCTCATTGATTGGATTATGCCGGATATCGATGGCCTTGAACTCTGCAAAAAAATTCGTTCAACTCCCGCAGGCAGATACACCTACCTGATTTTCATAACTTCGAAAAATCAAAATCAGGACGTTGTTACCGCTTTGGACGCAGGTGCCGACGATTATTTGAGCAAGCCATTCGACAAAGAAGTCCTCAAAAGCAGACTCGCTGTCGGGGCAAGAACCATCGACTACGAAGACCAGTTAATTAAAAGTGAAGAAAGATACCGCAGAATTACCGACAGTATTACCGATTATATATTTAGCGTCGTAATTTCGCAGGGCAGAGCCGCCGAGTTCGTACACAACGATGCTGCCGTTGCTGTAACAGGGTACAGTTGGCAGGAATTGGCCAACGACCCTTCGCTGTGGCTCGAGATGATTCATAAAGATGACCGCCAGAAAGTAAGCGAATATCTTGACAAATGTACCCGCGGCCAAAAAGTCGAATCGTTCGAGTACAGAATTATTCGCAAAGATATGGCGCTGCGATGGGTAAAAAGCACCGTTGTTCAGCATTTCAATAGAAACGGACAGATTACATCTTATGACTGTCTGCTGCAGGACATAACGGAAAGAAAAACCGCGGAAACGGAAATGAAAATCGCAAAAGAAAAGGCCGAAGAAGCCCAGGCGAAACTCGAGAAGCTGAATTTGCAGCTTGAGACCACCTACAAAAAACTGATGGAGACAGCCCATTCTGCCGGTATGGCCGAAGTCGCCGCGGATGTTCTGCATAATGTCGGTAATGCTCTGAACAGCATAAACGTGTCAGCGGCAACCGTTATCGAAAAATTATCCAAATCGGAAATCGAAAATCTAACAAAATTAGCCGAGCTGCTCTGCAAATACAACGGTCGGCTCGATGATTTCCTCCAAAATGACCCGCAGGGCAAACACATCCCGACATATCTTTCCGAACTGAGCAAGCACCTCACCGCTCAGCAAAACGAAACAATTGAAAGACTCGACGCAATTATAAAAAATGTCAGCCAGGTCAGAGATATTGTTAAAATGCAGCAGTCATACACCGGCATCGACAAGCATCAGGACTGCGTAATGCTCAACGAACTGATTGAAAACGCAATCGAGATTAACAATGCTGGTCTTCAAAGGCAGGGCGTTGAAGTTATCCGCGAATATGATGACATAGGAAGTATTCTCATCGACAGACAAAGATGCCTGCAAACTCTCGTCAATCTCATCGACAACGCAGAGCATTCACTATCGAAAAGCGACAGCGAGCCGAAAGTGCTGAAAATCAGAACGCTGAAAACCAACGGCTCAAAACTGAGAATTGAAGTCTGCGACAACGGCATTGGAATTGCCCCCGCAGAGCTGAACAGCATCTTCGACAGAGGTTTCACAACAAAACAGGCAGGACACGGCTTCGGACTGCACAGCAGCCTGCTCGCCATAAAAGATATGCAGGGTTCGCTCATCGCCCAAAGCGACGGCCTGGGCAAAGGAGCGATATTTATTCTCGAACTTCCACTAAGAAAAGCTGAGGTAGCAAATGGAAAATACAACTGAAAAAAAGAACAGACGAATTCTTGTGATAGATGACAAGGAATCAATACACGAAGATTTCAGACAGATTCTTTCTCGCGGCATTACAAATGCCCAGCTCGATGCCGCCCGAAACGCCGTTTTCGGAACAGATACCAAAAGCACATCCGAAAGTTTTGAAGTAGATTGCGCCTTTGACGGCCGTGATGGCCTGCTGAAAGTAATAGAATCGCAAAAAAAAGGCACACCCTACGCCACAGCTTTTGTTGATTTGAGAATGGAGTCCGATTGGGACGGCATAGAAACAATCGAACAGCTCTGGCGTGCTCAGCCGGATTTGCAAATGGTATTATGTACCGCTTATTCCGATTATTCCTGGACAGAAATTATTGACAGACTCGGCCCAACCGAAAGACTTTTAATTTTAAAAAAGCCTTTCGATAATATGGAAGTCCGCCAAATGGCGTGCGCACTGACCGAAAAGTGGGAGCTTCTAAATCAGCTCGAAACCATTGTTCAGGAAAGAACCACCCAAATCGCCGAGACTCGAGATGTCGCGATGTTCGTTATTGCCTCACTGGCCGAATCAAGAGACCCTGAAACCGGCGAACATCTTGAAAGAATCAGAAGCTACTGCCATATTCTTGCCGAAGAACTGCGCCGCGACAGCGACTATTCCGAATGGATAGACGATAAATTCATCGCCGATTTGTATCGCTCAAGCCCGCTGCACGACATCGGCAAGGTCGGAATTCCCGACAGCATTTTACTCAAGCCCGGCAGCCTTAACGATGAAGAATTTGAAATAATGAAACAGCATTCGATAATTGGCTCGGATGCCCTGGGCAAAACAATCAGAACCGTTACAAACGCAGGCTTTCTCGAAATGGCCGCCGACATCGCGAAGTATCATCACGAGCGATTCGATGGCACAGGCTATCCCGAAGGTTTAAAGGGCAAGGAAATTCCGCTTGCCGCCAGAATTGTCGCTGTTGCTGATGTTTATGATGCCCTCACAAGTTCGCGAGTGTACAAACCCGCCTTTAGGCCTGAAATTGCTTATATGATGATATGTCAGGAGAGCGGAAAACATTTTGATTCGGTGATTGTCAATGCTTTTATTAGAAAGCACGATGATTTCCTCAATGTCCGCAGTACTACTAAGGCCGAGCAAACCGCCACTTCATTGGTGTAGCAAAATTCAAAAACGGCTACCCCCTGTCAGCATAGCTTGTTTAAGAGATGCTTCTGAAAGCACGAAAAACGAGCAACGTCCCCGGCGGGATTCGAACCTGCAACCTTCGGCTTCGGAGGCCGACACGCTATCCAGTTGCGCTACGGGGACAAATGCTTGTGTTAAAATAACTTATAGTCTAAAGCCAAATACCAAAATTTTTTAATTACAACCTTGACTACAACCAGATTCGGATTATAATATGATTGTGATGAATTTGCTTTGAATAAAAGTCTGTTGTAGTTAAGGGTTTTAGTCATGACAATATCCGCTGTTAAAAAACACAAAACTCGTTCTGATAAGTTCCCACTCACTCTACATCCAACAGGGCAATTTTGCAAGAAAATTAAGAGTAAGTTGTACTACTTCGGTACAGATAAAAAATTAGCTCTCCAGCGATACCTTGAGCAAGCAGCGTATCTTCATTCCGGGAAAGCTATAGCCCCCAAAACATTAGAGGCAACTTTGTCGATAAAAATGCTATGTAATCTGTATCTCGACCATCAGCAATTACAAGCCGATATTGGTGAGATAAAACAGCGTCATGTTTATGATAAGACTTCACTTCTGAAAGATTTTGTGAAATTTATAGGAGCAAACTGCTCGGTAGAAGATATCACAACCATTGACCTGCAAAATTATCGCAAGAAGCTTATTAAGGCTGGCAAATCTCCTAATACGATTAACAATCGTATAGCGTCTATTATTTCAATGTATAACTGGGCTTTGAACAATGAGATTCTTGACAAAATCCCAAATCTTAAAGCTATTGAAAAAATCGCTATTCACAAGATTGAAAGACCAATTTTTGAAACATCAGATATTGAAAAATTGATTAGTTATGCCAATCCACAAATGAAAGCGATGATTCTGCTTGGTTTAAACTGCGGCTTTGGCTGCACAGATTGCGCTGAACTTAAATGGGATAATCTCGATTTAAAAAATATGCGTGTAAATTTTCCAAGAGGCAAGACTGGAGTTGGAAGAAATCTTGTGCTTTGGCCAGAAACCGTCGAAGCATTAAAAGATATACCTGAAAATGGTGAACTTGTATTTCACACTGCCCAGGGGAATTTATGGGTCAGGGCTATTGAAGGTGTTGATAAATATGGCAATAAAAAATTCACAAAAGAGGATGCCGTGAGCAAACAATTTTCCAAGCTTCTCAAAAAAGCGGACATAAAAACCGAAAAAGGTATGGGATTTTACACTCTTCGCAGGACAGCCGCGACATTGGCAGCACGTTCGGGTGATCCATTTGCAGTCCAAAAATTACTTGGCCATGCTGACTTAAAAATGGCCTCTGTTTATGTTCAGGACGTTTCTGAGCAAACAGACAGGGTTATTAATAATACCAGGAAGCTTATAATCCAAGATGGTTCTTAACATTCGGGAATTGCCTCATTCGCCTGCTTGTTTTATATTTATCAGGCAAGGGATGAACTTTTTTATTCTCAAGATATTTGTCAAGGTGTTTTCTATTAATCCGGTAATATCCTTTTCTTGATATTTTGCCGTTGTTCTCGACGATGTTCACAGCCTCAAGCTCACCATTCCTGATAAGACGATATACAATGCTCATGGAAATTTTTAATTCGTCCGCAACCTGCTCCACGGTGAGCCATTTATGATTAGAATTGTTATTCGCCCTATTCAGTATATCAAAGAACTGTTGCATATTTGACAATAGTTCCCTGCATACTGAACAGTTTTCAGTATCAACATTGTTCTTGCAATCTGTTTTTCTCAAATCATTTTGAAGCATTGTTATTTTTCAACTTTGCGTAAAAACAGCTTTGTTAAGCACAGATGCCTATACAGCGTCGATATCTTCAATTGTAAAAGCCTGGTAGCTTCCTCCGGAGTCAGTATTGGCGGATACTGATGCAGAGAAGCATCAATTTCCTGCTGTGTTAGTTTTTTATTCATTGTAGAAGCCTTTCTTTTCCGTACTACCTTCTTATTTGTATTTCTTGTACAATCTCAATCGAGCAAATACCAAGTAAGCTATCGTTACAACCAAACAACTCCGGCATCATCCTGCTTGACTACTTCAAGGTCGCGTACTTCAAGCTCTTTCGGATACAGCAGGAATCGCAACTTCTTAATATCTGAGTATTTTCTAACGCTCTGCTGCAGTTTTTTGATTAATTTGGCAACATATTCAGACCAAATTGTCTGACTGCGAATTGCCTCAACTGCCTTCGCCTCGTTATGGCAACCAGTTTTTTCAAGGGCTTGCTGGGTAAGGATCAGCCCTCGTCCCCTTGGATTGACGGCTTCTGCGAAAATTTCTTCTGCACTAAAATCAACGGCTGTTCTGACCAGTTCATCAATCTGTGCGGGTGAATCTGCGATACCAGGCAGCAATGGGCATAACATAGCGTAGGTACGCAGTCCCTGTGCCTTGGCTTTTTGCATAACTCGCAGGCGTTCTGTGATCGATGAAGCATACGGCTCAGTTATGGAAATAATCCCGGCTTTACCCGGAGTTGCCGTAATGCTCAGACCCAGCAACACACTGTCTCTATGTTTTGAAATAATATCAAAATCTTTTTCAACAGCCGCGTTTTTAGTCAGAATTCTAACGACCCATCCCTGTTCAGAAAGAATCGCTTCAAGGCATTTGCGTCCCAGGTTGTGTTCCTGAGCTTCAGGCGACCATGCATCTGAAATAGCGCAAAGCTGGACTATGCCTCTACTTTTGATATGTTTTGCATCGTGAGCAACACGGCTGGGCGTATCAGGATCAATTACTGCATACCCTGTAGTAAATGCGGAGAGTCCTAATTGCTTAAAAGCCTTATGTGCCCGAATCATCACGGGGGTACTGCAATATGTGCATTCGTGGCCGCACTTGAGCCCTACATTAACGCCATGAGTGGCAAGACATTTACGCTCAAATTCTCGTGTCCTGACAATACCCGTTTTCATTTGGTACGTGTATGTTTCCATTACAATGTCCCTTTCTTTTTTTTAAATATATTGGGTTATCTTTTTTACTTTTCCGTGAATTCTGTTTTTGATGTTTATTCATCAGGGTATGTTTTTGACTGTACCTCTTCTTTGGTAATAGCTTTATTTCTGAACACCTTTGGTTTTCGTGGCGCTGTCGGGGTATCTATACGATCTTCGTCTGTGAACACCATAAGTACCATAAGCGCCATAATTCCTAATATGATTAGAGCTATTCCATATTTTGTTGAATAACCTTTCCACTGCTCACCAAAGCATATGATTGGCAGAAATGGAATACTTAAAGCAAGAACAAATGGACAGACTTTTTCGTTTAGGCGTGTCAAAAGGTTGTATAATACGGCCGCATAGGTAATATAAACTGCTGCCATCATTACAAGTTCCACATTTTTCATAATACTTCCTTTCCAAATTTTTGAGTTAGATTAAATTTCAGAGCCGATATGGCAAAATAGTTTATCTTCTCATTCGATCATTAACTGTTTGGTGTTTTCTTTTATCGTCGATACTTGGCTGTGGCGAATTCTTTGGAGGTATATCTGAAGAACAATCTTTTGCCTTTCCTCGTATCTTAAACAGGAAAGCAGCCAGGCCGGCCAGAAGAATGCAAATCGCAAGCATTGTGTACGGAATTAAAATTGTTCCTATATCCCCTTTGATATTGCTGTTTAGGCCGATAGTCGCCAAAGCCGATACGCAGATTGACAGAATCAGACTGGCCGGGCCATCGAATTTAAGAGAACCCTTTACTGTCCTGGAAATTACCACCAGAAGGATGATAAAAATCGCAAGCAATACCAATGAATTTAAATTGTGTTCCATTTTTGTTCCTTTCCATTTATAGTTTTTTTGTTTTATGACTGTTAATTCCATTATCAACAATCCTTTTGCTCATGTTCATCTATATAACGCCCGCAATCAAAATCCGTATCACGCACAGGCAAATAAGCAGCAGAATGAATAAGGTTTTCTCGGAGTACGACTTGCCGGTTATTTTTAAAACCATCGCTGCAAACCAATTCAATACAACGCTCATGGCCGGCTTAAATGCCGTTAGGATTGGCTCTATCCAGGAAACGCGCCAGCGGTCATAGATGATTTTTGCAGCTATCATCACGAAGAAAATGTCCATGACAACAAAGAGAAGGTGTACGACACCAATTAAAATATTGTAAATTAAACCCATTTTTGAACCCTTTCATAAATTTTTTAATAAAGAAATAATTACTGAAAAAAACATAGCGAGTATAAGAGCTATCGCCACAGGTTTCGGTATCGGAAGTAAGTCAAGAAAGTCATTCCAAAGACTGCCCAGGTTCTGAGTAGATGCATAAGCTGCTGTCCGGCGTGCCGGATATTGTTTAGCGGCAGTCCTGGGGGTGGGATTTTTGTTTTCGGTAGATTTGCCGTTACTAAACATCTTCCATGCCATTGTTAATTCTGCGAGTTCCGTTTGAGCTTTCCTGCGTTCTAAGCAGGGATTGCCGGGTACCATACGAATTTGCAGATGCTGGCGTTTCTGGCAATAAGCCTGTTCCGCCGTTTTTATGCTGGCAGAATGTGAAATACCCAAAATGTTCATAGCGTGATCTTTTGTCATCGATTGCTCCCTTTCCAGACGAGGCCTGTGGCCAATTGGTGATAATGCTGCTTCAGCATATGCGCATCTTTGATAAAACGATAACGGATTGTCCCATCCGGGTCGGTTGTTGCTATTTGCCGCAGCAAAGACTCGTTAACATCATTTGGACTTCCGCCGATGCCGATAACATCGATGGTGGCTTTATATTCTCTTTTGAGTTTTTCCGGAATGCTGAGATTGCAACTGCCGTATCCATCCGTTAAAAGAATAATTTGGCTGTGTTTATCCGAACACCTGGCTAATAATTCCATCGCCTGTGTAAGGCCGGCAGCGATATTTGTATATCCATTTATGGATATTGAACGTATCCCGTTAACAATTAGCTGGCAGCTATTAATAACTGTCAGCGGAACAGCGAGTTCGGCATCATCGCCAAAGGAAATCACGGCAATCTGAGACTTGGTTTTTTGTTCTACCAATGTCATTACATATTCAACAGCGGCATCCTTTGCGGCTTGCAGCCTTGAAGGTGAATAATCTTTGCGGTTCATACTTCCGGAACGATCAATAATGATAATGCTTTTTGTAAAGGTGCTGCCGCACAATATCTCCGCCTGGCGGCCGGCTTGCGAAATACCAGGCCGGCCGCCGAGAGTTTTTACTTCAAACCACGTGTTAAAAGTTTGTATCTTTCTTAAAAAATTCACAGCTTTGCTCCTGTTTTTACTGTCAACTCTAACTTTTGTGCCGGGCCACGAGCTGTTTTCGTTGATCGTTAATTTCGCTATCTGAAAGCTCCGTACAGAATTTGAACTTTATCGGGACTGGTTTGTTGAGCAGCTTATCCCGAACCTCAATATCCACCATTCCTTCAGCGTCCATTGTGACCTTGAACTCAATGCGGCCTTCATTGTCTTGTTCGCTGGTAGGCTGAATTGCAATTTCCGCTTCCTGCAAAGGCGCAAAGTTACTTGATAGTTCATTCGGTGGGCCATCGATCAATTTCACACAAATACGCGAGATATTTGCATTGTTGGGCGTGAAGTATTCAAGGGCCTCGTAGGGAAGTTTCGCCTTTGAAGGAATAATTGGGACATTATACTCATTGTTGTCGCCGCTCTCTTTCCTGGTAATCGCCGCCACACATAAATCCCTGCCGGCAATTTGACTTGGTTTAACCGAGGAGGAGAGATATCTTTTTCCTTCGATTAGCAGTTCACTGCCGGATTCCGCAAAATAAGCAGCAGCGAGGATCGCATTTCCCTTTGCCACGGCCATATCGGGGTCGGTATCGGCTACTGGCTCCTGTCCGAAAACATTCTTAATTATCTCAGGCACAAACCGCAGACGACTGCTGCCGCCGATTAAAACTATTTTAGCAAGATCGGAAGGCTTAAGACCGGCTTTTTCCAGGGCTCTTTTGCAGCAGCTGCGCAGCGTCTCAATTATTTCCGAAGCCCACTCTTTCATCTGCTCATAAGTTATTTCCATGGAAAACCTGTCGCTGCCCACTCGCAGAGGAACAATCGCCGCGTCTTTGTGAGCGAGCATTTCTTTGGCCTGCTTGCAGCTATCCAAAACTTCCAGCCATTCAGCAAGGTCTTTCTGTGGGTCGAGCTTGCCGCCTTTTTTCTCGATAAATTCACGAACGTGCTGGAATATCACCTCATCCACGTTACTGCCGCCGCATTCCGGATTACCATCTACAGCGATTGGATCAATATGACCATCACTATTGATCTGCAGGATACTGATATCGAAAGTTCCACCGCCAAAATCAAATACAGCTATTTTTTGATTTTTACCATCAGCAAGTCCATAAAAAGTGGCGCCGGCAGTCGGCTCATCGACAATGTGAATGGTTTCAAAACCGGCTATCAATCCCGCTTCCTTAGTCGCCACTCGTGCCTGTCTTTTAAAATAAGCAGGAACGCTGATAACCGCTTTGGTGATAGCCTGACCCTGAATTTTTTCCGCACTTTCTTTTAAATATCTGATAAGTTCTGCCGAAAGTGCAATGGCGGTAAACTCGGTACCATCCGAGCCAGTGATAACAGGAATAGGGTCTCCATTTTCCGTTACCGTTGCCATAGCTTTTTTGAATTGCTCGGCAACCTTGTCAGGATTCAAGAACCTATCCTGCTTAGCCACCTTACCTACAGTTGGTTTTTTGTCGGCAACCGACACAATAGAAGGCGTTATGAGGTCGCCGTCCATATTCGGCAATACCTGCACTGTTCCGGATGAACTGACCACGGCGATCTGCGACGTTGTAGTACCGACATCCATTCCCAAATAAACTTGCTTTTCATTCATTTTCTTTTCCATTTTTTCATCTTTCCAATTTAAATTAATCTTTACTATTCTTATCAGCGGCTACATTACCGCTGAAACGATAGACCGATATTTTTGCCGGGCGTAAGATTTTGCCGCGGTACACTACGCCGGCGGTTATAGTGTCATGCGTTTTTTTGTTTTTACTCTCATCATCGGTAGCGATTGCTTTAACTATTTCATGCAGGCTGTTATCCAAATCGTCCCCATCTACAGGACTTACCGTCTGTATCTCAAGCTGTGCTTTCTTAAAATCAGCAATTTTGGCGGCATCTAAAATTAGGGGCATCAGAGTTGCCAGTGACGGCGAAATATCCTGACTGTTAATCAGAGTATCAGCCTGACGTGCTATCTGGCTAATAAGGTTGGACAACAAATCAACCGTTAATATCGCCGGGTGCAATGCGTGGCGCTCTATGAACTGGTTAGCCAATTCCGCGGTTTGCTTCTGACAATCGGCCACCGTACAGAAGCAATTTTCCAATGCGGCTAAATTTTCATCTCGTGCTTTAAGCGTTTTAGACAGCAGCCGGTTCTGCCGCGACAGCTGCATATGCATCGATGCAAAAAACTTATAGATAACATTGGTCACTTCAGCGATACCGCCATCATTTAATATCGCATCCGGGATATTGGCGTGATCATCTTCATCATAATGCCGGTCGGCATCGACCTTGTCAGACTGTTTTGCTTTGAATAATCTAAACATTGGCAATTCCTTTCATTTTTAAACTTTCATAAATATTATCAGGCAACCCTGAACTTGTTCTGCCCTGCAACGGAGTTAACTCGGAAATTTTTCATAAACTTTATTTCTTCAATATAAGCTTCCAAATGACAACAAATATGAGCGCATAAACCGTTACCGTTATTGCCGCTCGAGCACCATCCGGAAAGTCGCGAATCGGCTCTAATGTCAGAATATTTTTGCGGGACATCTCATGTAGCCAGCTAATAATATACTTGGCTCGTGACATCAGAAAAATTACCACAGCAAATATGGCAATGTTTTTTATGTTTATCTGGTTCATTTACAATTCTCCGTTTCAAAACTCTTTTTTTCACGAATTAGGTCGCTAAAAAGCATACACTCTATCGTCGAGAAGAACTCCGGCTCAAAACCAGCATCGTTAAGAATAGTCTGAGTGGATTTGCGAATATGATGGTCTCGGCAAACGAATATAATTTTAGAAAAACCTTTGCCTTTAAGCTTTGCCGCATGCGAGGTTACATTATTAGTACAATTAAATGTTATCTCCCAGGCCAGGCGGTTTCCGTTTTTTAAATACGAAACACAGTCAATTGTGTGTCCGAAAGTATCAACAGGCGCTTCAATAACCGTCTTTTGTACCAGTGGGTCAGCTTCGATACACCATTGCGCAAATAAGACTGAGAAAGAGTGTTCTATGGATACATTTCTTTTATATGGCGAAGTTACCGAAAGGTGTTGGTACAGTTTTTCGGTGGGTGCTAAAAAAAGATTTCTTCCTATCCATACCTCTTTGGCCAGCTCTTTGGATATTAACCCTTCCTTGGCCTTTTCAAGCCTTCTCATTGAAAACTTTAACTGAATACCCCTTTGCTTATATGGAATATAAGGAGAGGTAACAATGTTACAGCCAAGCAGGTTTTCATCCTCCACAGTAGCACACTGTGGAGGCATCTCAGAGCCAGGGCGCTTATTGTCAGCAGGTTTGGCGGCAGAGTTTTGGCTATTAAGAGTTTTTTCAGGTATAGCATTTGCAATATCATAGAGGTTTTCATAAGGCCAGACCTCCAGAGCCTTTTTAATTTGCAGTAAATCAGCCATTGCCGCCTCCTCTGACATCAGGAACTTCACAAATACGGCCTCTGACAATGCCTGGATATGCAGTGCCGCCTGAAATGCCGATTGCTTCACGTTGTCCCAATCGGCTAATTTCCTGGTGCTGCTGCTCATTGAGCCCCATAGTATCGGCTAAAAGACGCGTATCCTTGCTGTAATGAAGGCCGCCGATATTGATAACCGTATGTGAGAGGGCTACAATGCCAGGGTCGGCCAAATGCGGGATTTGTGATGTTACAATAACACCGCGTCCGCTGGAACGCATTCGTGAATAAATTTCCGTAAGAATCGAGGTGTGGCTTGTGGTGTCAAAACCCGCTCCGACCGACAAATAATTCGTAGCGTCATCGAGTATCAAAGTACTCTTTAAGCCATCGCAAGGCGGTGAAAACCTCTCCGATTCATAAAGCCAGTAGAGAAGAAACACAGCCAGAAATTTCGCGGCGAAATGGTCAGTTATCGACCGACAGCCCAGGATCACATTGTGATTGAACAAAACCCTAAGATCGATTCCTTTACGGCACTTGAAGAGATTGCCGCTGCCAGTGAGAAGGCGTCCAAGGCTCGTCGAAACCGCTTCCCGGTATCCCAGGCGTCTGCCTTTTGAAACATCTTTTACAAATGGGACAGCCTGATAGATATCCAGTAAACTGATTTCGGTATTTTGACCTGTTTTTTGGATATACTTATTTCGCAGGTCTATGCATATCCGAGCGGCATCCTGCAGAATATCATCGCCGTAAATAAGACCCAGTATGTCTCCAAGCTGGGGCATTAAAGCCGGCAGGAATTGCTCGTATGTCAGCCCCGGCGGCGGAGACAAATCAATGCTGATGTCATCGGTATTGATATATTCTGCATTTAGATAACCAGCCCAGTCTCTCAGGCCTAATTTAGGATCGAGCAGGAAAAAGGGAATGTTGTGTTTGTTTAGCTGTCTTCCAGTCCAAATCAAAAACCGGCTCTTGCCACCGCCCTGCGGACCTGTCAGCAGCATTCCCCGCGTAAGGGCATTAAGAGGAATTTTCCAGGCAACGCCGTTTAGCTGGTTGTACAAATGGAGATTGCCGCAGCTTAGCAGCTGTTGTGGTCCCGGCGGCCCCCAAACATTACCTATTCTAAAGTCTTCAACTAATTCGGCGCTTAGAATTATTTCTAACTTTTCTATAGCCCAGTCATTGCCAAAGACAGCTTTTTCCATAAGCCAGCGTACTCCATCATCATATAATAGATGGCGTTCACGAAGCTTATCTTCGATTTCAAGCAGCTTTTTATTGTTCTGAAATGATTTGAATTTCGAATAATCAATGATTTGCCGTTTTTCCGGCGGGTCGGTATTGTGGTGCATTTGCGAATCCTTTACTGTATTAAAATAAGGTGTGATTGAATTGAGATTTGGAGTATGGCATGGCAGGTTCCTGCCCTGAATAATAGCAAAACACAGGGTTAAGGCCAAAATTGTAAAAATAAACTGTTTAATCTTTTTGTTCATTGATATCGCTCGATGATGGAGGTTTCGGTTGATTTTGTTTTATGAAAAGAGTTGCAAAAGGCATTAATATTTGTTTTTGGATGTCCTTTCGACTTTGCTTTGCCTGCTCATCCGGGTCAAGATATACGATGTTGCCATTTTCATCTCCGATGGCGGCGTAATGCCTGGGACAGCATAGTATGCCGGAAATAGCGAGCTTTGCACAGTCGGTGCAAACTAAAGACTGACGTTCGTGTTCAATTTCTGAGATCAAGCCTTTTTTCAGCATCTTCTGGAATTCTTTTTCACAATAAAGGCATTTGCCCGCAATACCCCTTTTTGGTGATTTACCGGCCTCGTTTTCGGCGTGCAATTGTGAAGCAATATGGCCACAGCCGCACAAGATGGAAATTTTTTTATGGGAACGAATCAGCTCCCCGTTTGTACCTCTGGCAATGGTGTCCTCATCCTCAAAACTCAGAGGAAGTCCAATTATCACATCCTGTTCAATGGCCATTTCAATAGGACGTGATTCATTACGCGGGATATTTGCATCCTGATCGTATGGCGTTGCCGATGGATTCGGATCGGCAGCATTATGAGGTGAACGCTTATAAAGCCAGTTTAAAAACTTTGATGCCATACTCATAGCCATGGTTCCTTAAGCATGAATTTCCACAAAAATTGCCCGATTCGAATAGCAGAAAAAAGGACGACATAAGCTCCCAATCCCGTGACAGCTAACCCCATAATCAGTATCAACAGATAGATAACGGCTCGCAATAAAGCTTCAATTGCCTGGAACAAACTTTTTATCATAGCAAAACCTTCCGAATAAATTATCAAACATTTAATACTTTGCATTTCTGCTATAAATGCCTGCCAGTGCCGCGGAACGGCGTGACAAAGCTTTCGAATCAATGTAAAACTTTTTTTCATTCAATCATTACATTCAAATAATTTCTTAAATGTCATATCTACTGTAACAACCAACTCGGAACTACGACTGACCTATACCCGAATTTGCTCGAAAATATTTTGGGTTATGTCGAATAATTAAATATCGCAGCTTCGAATTGATCATATATATGCATCCTTTCTTGCTGCGGGTTACTCCCTCTCCATCTGATTGTTTTATTATGTATGGGCCGCTTGTGTCTTTCTGTTCGAAGGCGTTCCTTAAAGCGGCAATGGTTTTGCTGAAAGTGCTCGGTCCTTTAATTTCAGCAGACAAGCTATAGTCTTTATAGATGTTACGGTAATAGAAAGGAACGCCCGGGTGCTCCAGCATATAGGCCAAAATCCGCATACGATGTCCGCCAATATGTTCTAATTTTGATTCCTGCAATGCAGTGTGTTTTGATGGGTTTTTTCTGAATCGTAAACTGTTTGTTGTTGCATCAAATATTACATCAAAAAAGTCATCTTCGTTGATATTTGATAACTTTTCTTGTGAGAGTCTGTGGCCGTTTTCAAAGGCAATTTTTAGGATGTTAGACGATTCCTCATGAATGGCGATTTGAACGGCATTATTATCATATCGACGTAAGAGTTCCTCAGTTGCCTGTGCATGGAGGACAACTATAGGGTTCGTCTGGTCAACCAACTCTCGCAGCTTGACTACTGAGTATGCTTTGATATTAATATTTAACAGTTCGTTAAACACTATTTCCCTATTTTCCCAGCCTTACTTTTAAAACCTTTTATAAAAACGATAAGCCTACTATTCGGACACTGAAATAATCGAGTATGCGCTGCACATAGTTGTGTATTTTTTGGAATCATCTTAATATTCCAATGGTTCTATGAAGTCGGTATTTCCCTGGTTCTATTTCGATCCACTCGTGTTCTATTGAATCAGGGACGCAAACTTCCAAATTGGATAGATGGAAGATATGTTGTTTTTTATCAAGGGTTTCGATTTTTATGTGATTATCGATTGGCTGATCAACCTTAACTCCCCAAGTGCCGCAGTATATCCCCATGTCCGCATCTCTTCTGATCAACAGCATCCCATCTATCTCCAATTTTTCGATCATTTGGAAATGGCTGGGCCATTCTTTTGACCCCTGCACGATTTTAGGGGGATATTGAACGATTTCATTTTTCATTTTGCTTCCTTTCATTAAATTATTCAATCGGTTTAAAGTTCCTAATTGGGGATAGTAAGCCAACTCCCGCATTTATCGCATTTATGAATATCCTGTTGACTGAATTCGCCGGCAAGGCCGCTTAGAGTTCTTTGCTGCCGAAAGGTCAGATTCTGATGATGTGTGGCTACCCTGGAAATCGCATTGAAAATATCGTACTGGGTATTTGTAGGGCCGATTTCATCTTGATCGATTGCTTGATGAATTGCAGCCAACATATTATTATTCAATGAAAATCGTGTACGTTCCTGCTGTAAAAACTCCAGCGAAATGCGTTTTTTTTCGGTTAGAGCTTTGATTGCAGCAAGTTTCTCATCAATTTGCGACCAAGCCTCTGCAAGCCTATCCTGGATTTGTTTAAGCATTTCGGATTCATCAAAATAGCCATTGTTCAATCGCCGTACGCGGAGTTGTTTATTATCATTGCAGATATGAGTAGTTGCTCCATTACTGCAAACAAGTCTTCTAAGATAGCAACTGATCTGAGTTCCGGCGTTGCCTGAGATACTGTGCACAATATCAATGCCGCCATTTAAGATGTCCTTTGGCCGAGGCTCAGTAACAATTTCCGGGGAAAAACAACTTATTTGCAGCAAATTAGTGCCGATGTCAACCCTTGCCACCGTTACTTTCTCAGCAGATAAGCTTTTAGGTAAAGAAGACACGAGGGTGTCCATCAATTTAACCGGGCTGATACGAAACAATTTGGGATCGTCAAAGCCGATGACCTGGGCTTCTTTATTTAAGTTAATACGTATATCCCGTGGTATTCGCTGTTCACGCAGCCTGGTTTGAAAACGACGATTAAAAATCATAGATCGAAGGTCAGGCTCAAGTGTTCGAAAGAATGGCTTCGGTATCTCGGTAAGTCCAGCAAATTGATCAAGTCCTTCAAGCGTAAAAGGAAATTCATTTTTGCCGGTGTTGAATAAGCCCCTATCCGTCAGGGCTATTTGCTCAGAAGAGATGACGTAGCTTTTAATTCCTTCGTATTCAGTTCTTATTTTCTTAGTTGTTAACGCTAAATTTTCCATCGTATTTTTCCTTATTTTTAAACAATTCTTTTATAGCCATAGAAAGTTTTGACGGTTTATTAATCGTACAAATATGTTCATTGAACCTCATAAAACTCGCTCAAAACGAAATTGAATGAACTCCATCCTGTCCACAGAGGGATACTGAACATCAGAGGCAATTTCATCAGGCGGAGCGATTGGCGGCGTGCTATCGGACGAGCTAACATTCAATGTTTCACGTGGCTTTGCCTTACTCGATTTATGTTTGTATTCTTTCATTTTCTCAGTCTTTCAATTTATCTTTTTTCTTGTCTTCTTGCGGATTACTTGCCGGGCGGAAATCTTTGAGGTTATTCACAATCTCTCTGAATTTAGGTTCGAGGGTGTCGGCGAAACGAAGATATTCTCGCCATGCGTTCTCCGAATCATTCTCACGGCTAAAGAAAGGATTGAGCAAAACCAAGCAATCAAATAGAACGACATTATGTACATGATGAATCGCTTCACCCGGGATATGTCCCTGCCGCTTTTTGCAGTCCTCTTCCAGTAAATCCCGCAATTCCCGAAACACCTCGGTACGGTGTCTTTCAATCGCATCCAACGCTATCGTGTTTAACAGTTTCTGATCCATTTTTTTTACTCCTTAAAAAGAAATTTCATACATATTGTTTTGATTACCATATACCCCAAAATACAACTCGCGATAAAGATTGCAAGTCTTTTATTTACAAGTATTTACGCAAAATACAGCCCTCAATTTGTTGCAATTTGTTGCCTTCACAAGATTAGAAAAAATAGAGAGTTAGGTAGTGTGTGGAAACAATTGGAAATGACTTGGAAGTAAAAAATTTTTAAAAATCTAAGAATTTTCTCGGAAAACAACACACCGACAGCTATTTCTAATTTTTTGGCATTCGAAACTTTGTTTTAGGCGGGAGGAATCCTTTTCTTACAAAATACTCGTGAAGATACTTATAAGCCGTGAATCCATAATTTGAAGGCAGGTTATGTTTTTCCTTTATTTCTTTGAATGTCGTTTTTTCAATCTCGTTTGCAGTAAGGCTATACAAAGACCAGGCATCTGCTTCAGACAAAGGAAGATCGTCAGTTACCTCTAAATTTTTCTCTCTGTATTCCCTGAGAACATTCTCAAGTCTTCCTGTTATATGCAGAGTATCCATAGGTCTGAAAACATCGGACGATAATTTTGGCAGTGTTGTAATGCCAAAAGTCTTATTGAGGGTCTTTTCTAAAAGGCCAATTTGGGTCTCGTTTAAAGGGGCTTTAACTTGCTCACACGAACTTATATATTTACCAATAATAGAGTTAGGGGCATAATTATTGTCTGTTGCCATTCTATTTGAATTCGAGTATCATTTTTAAACCTTTCGGTATACCGGTGTATACGATTTTTTGAAATAAAATGAGCATATTAGCCTATCATCATAAAGAGCTTGTAGCGTTTTTAGAGAGCGTCAGTGGCACTACATCCGAGTTAAGTCTTATTATTCCTCAGTCTGAAGAATGGAATCTATTCAATCTTATTATCAAGTCAGGGGATAGACGTATAAGGCAGAGAAAAGCCGCTAAAGCGATATATGTTAAATCGCCTTATCTTAACAAAAAAGTCCAGCCCAATCTAAACGAATTACTTAAAGCTTTTTCAGAGAAGCATGGAATACAACCGCCAATAAGATTATATTTTAGCACTAACGGAAAGTATAGCGGAGGCCATTTTGCTTGTTGCGATATAAAAGATGATACAAGCCCCTCTGATCATTTCATCAAAATAGAAGATTTGCAAAGTATGCTTGCAAATGTGGGTCAGAAATTAGCGACTCCTAAAGGAATTAATACTGATGCTATCAAATTGCACGTTCCCATCATTGAAATTAGTCCCGGCAAAAATCAAAACCTGTTTTGTTTTGAGTATCGATGGTCAGATTTTATTGGTCGTGACGCAGAGATGGAAAGACTTAGAAAATTCGTTAACTATTCAGAAGAAAAACTTATCTGGTGGACTATTATAGGTAAAGGAGGTATCGGAAAAAGCCGCCTTGCTCTTGAATTATGCGTTGAATTAAAAGAAAAAGGGTGGCATGCGGGATTCCTCATTGAGCCATTAAACTTAAAGTCATTGGAAATGTGGCAACCATCTAAACCTACCTTAATTATAGTAGATACCAATATTGAAATAGCTCGAAGTATTGGGAGATTAATAATTAATTTTGATGCGAGCAGTATTAATTGGCATAATCCTGTCCGTATTATTTTTATTTCAAGAGAAGAGGACAAAATTATTGATTGTTTCACAAAAATTGATGAAGAAATATTAATAAACAACCTTTCTTATGGAAGCGTTCATAAATGTAATGAATCCGCCTCGCTTAAGGTAGCAGAGTTAGATGTAGCAACAACGGTCATAATGATCGATGGTCTATTCCAAAAAAATAATAATGATCGGCAAAAAATCTCAGCGACAAAAATAAAGGAATATCTTAATGATATCGGGGTACTAGGCATACCTTTATATATCATGTTTGCAACAGACGCTTTTATTAGAAATATAGATGTCTTGAGATGGGACAAGAAAAAATTACATCAGAATCTTTTAATGCACAATATTAAAGTCTGGGAAAATCAAGGTATCAATCTTAAAGATCCTTTGGATAGCAAACATATAAACCTTTTAATTCTGGCTACTATAGCAAATGGTATTACATTACAAGCTCCGAAATATGTGAACAGCTTGAGTTACACTGATGGTACTCTCAAAGGTGCAGATCTTTTACCATTTCAGCATGAATTTTATGAAAGTAAATATCAAATATTATGCGGTTCGGAATGTGCTAAGATACTGTCTCCTTTGTTGCCTGACATTTATGGGGAATATTTTGTTCTTCATAAATGGAAAAATAGCATGGCAACCAAACATGGATTAGGGTTATTATTGAAATTAGCATGGAAGTACAATCCTGAGGGTACCCGGAACTTTATTTTCAGAATAATTAATGATTTTCCTGAAGAAACAGAGATAGATAACATTGTTGAAGTTGTTTGTGCAAATACGAATTCCGATATGATGTATGCCTATTTACTAATGAATATAATTAGGGCTTATTCCATTAACTCAAATTTGAATCAATTATTGAAGTATTATAAAATGATAGAGTCTCTATGGATGTCTAAATATAAAGAAACAATAGAAATGTCAGGCATGATGATGGTAGCTCTTGTAGATGTTATAGGAACTTGTCATGAATTTGAGGAGTCAGAAAAGGTGGCAGTTTATTATAAATTTGCCAAAAGCTTATGGAGCAAACATCGAAATAATTTTTATATATTTTTAGAATTTGTTAGAATAAATATTGGGTTTGCCATTTTTTATGCAGAAAAAAAAGATGAACCGAAAAAAGTATTAAAATTTTATAATCGAGTTGAAAGATTGTGGCACGATGATTTTCTTGAAGACATAGGCATTTCAATAGTATTAGGCAAAATATTGCTATATCTGACAGACAAATTTATACAGCAAAATGAAAGAAATAAAGCAAAAGTATTTTATCAAAGACTTAAATCTTTATCTGAAAAAAAGCATCGTAGCGCCAATGTTTCTGAATGGTATAAGATGGTGGTAAACACTGCAACACAGAATTAAAATGTAGTAGTTTTCAATAAAATAAACAATTAAATTTTTTTTCTAAGCAGAGATACCTCTGCCATTTCTATTTAGTCGGCAGGGCCGCAATATACTTTTGGAGAAAAAGCATAAAAGCCTCTTCACTTCGTTCAGTTATGCATTTAAGCTTTTTGACTTTCAGCTGACGGCGTTTGAATTTCACCGGCCAGGCAGCAAAATTGCCTCCCTCGCTAAAAAATGTAAAAGGCGGTGCGAGGCACGCTAACCTTTTAGATTTTTTGGATTTCATCCGGCTTAGTCCGGCATACACAGCTTGCTTTTGCTCGCTGAGTCGACTTCGCTAAAAAAACTTAAAAGGCGCTTCCAGAGTCAGCTAACCATTTAAGCTTTTTGTTTCTTCGGCTGCCGATTCTCTACGAAACCGCTCAGGCAACATGTTCGGCGTAACCTCACGTGGGCTTGTTGCCCCTGTAACAGTATGACCCCCCAGTGGATTGGGTGGTAAAGGCTAACAAGCCCTTACATTCGAGGCAACTTAACAAATGAAAGGAGGTTACAAGAAAAATGCAGGAACAAATACAACGAGACAGCGACCGGTTAACGGTTAAAATAACCAGAACCGGCATGGAAGAACAGCTTGGCGACGCCTATAAGCGATGCTGGGCGTATGCTTTTAACTATGCTTCCGAGGAATTGGATTTAGATGACCAAATTGAAAACCTTTGCAGAGAGTTTGATCTTTTAAGGCCTCAGGCGCTATGGTTTGTAAATGGCGCTAATGCAATCCTATTGCAAAAAGAAGTTAAGGAAATCCGTCAGGCAAATCGGAACGGCGGTATTTCAAAAAAAGATACGCAACAGGAACTGGCAGAATTTCCGGGGTTTATATCTAAAAATACAAAGCCGTCGGAAAATTATGTTTCCCAGTTGGAGATGATGTCTTTTCTTGAAGATGTCGAAGAAATGAGCCACGATGTGGATTTTGAGGAGTTCTGGCAAGAACTCGGCAAAATAAAGCAGCAGGTTATTGAGCAATATTGTGTAACAGAAAAAGAGGTTTTAACAGTCTTTAAAATCCGTTCAGCAGTGGAGCGGGCAAAAGAAGAAAACGAAAGATTCTTCGATGCTTATCCATTAAGCACCGAAGCGTGGGAAAACGGACACTTTGATATAGCCGGAGAAGTTGTTTTTAATTAAGGGCTTTTAGCCCTTTTTTATTTTTTTATAGCCGGGGCTGTGCCATTTTGCCAAAAGGCACTCACTATCGTTCGTGCAAAATCTGGCGTATTAATGCTGCGCAATAATTCACCTTGGCGGATGACTTGTTTGGCAAAAAAACAGATTGTTGTTTATTGCATCAGAAAATCATTGTTTGGAAATCCTCACGATTTTTTCCAACCTTGTGTGAAAAAAATCTCATTAACATTAAATACAGGATACAGATAACATGCAGAAAAAAATAATAGCGGTGTTGACTGAAGAAGACGATTTGAATATTCATGCCGTTGATATCAATCACATAGAATTAACTATGAAAGAACGAAAGATAGACGATGAAAGCATAGTTATAACTGATATTTTATCGAAACTTTACTATGCAAATTCGATTCAGTAGCAGGAAATTAAACGGATAAACTTCAATTTTTAACTGCAAGCATAATCAAAATGACTGAAAGGAGGTAAACACTATGAAAACCGAAGACTATACTAAAAAAGACGGCAAACCTGGAATAAGGTATTTCCTTGAAAAAGGAGATGTGATTAAAGCCCTTGTTGCAACGCCGAGAGAGGCATCGCTTGGCAAATCCAAATATCCATCCTATTCGATAAAGGCTGTCTGGAGCAGCAAGGAAATCTATGTTACTTTGACATCCGGTCAATACAAGCGATTGATTGGAATCGGCAGTCTTGAAGGCAAGAAACTTGTCGCTATCGGATATCAGGGGCCGGAAGGAAAAGAACTGATCGGACTTGATGTTCTCGAATAGAGCGCAAGCAGAAAACATTTATTTTTTTAATTTTAATGAAAACGATTTTTCTTCCACTTCTCGTGAAGAAAAAATCACACATAAAATAAA
>Ga0172379_10002818_pt1 | contig 29420 bp, 19 predicted proteins | sample GrowelOW334metaG_FD_119756 | JGI IMG/M metagenome (GOLD analysis project Ga0172379, IMG submission 119756) | Groundwater microbial communities from an aquifer near a municipal landfill in Southern Ontario, Canada - Groundwater well OW334 metaG | ecosystem: Environmental > Aquatic > Deep...
CACATCTTTTTCATCCCCGGCAACCCCTCCGGCGTAAATCCGGAACCCGAGTTTTCCGCCACTCTCCTTCCGCACCGCTGCATCATATTCTTTCATGATGTTGATCCAGGTGCTACCTTCAGGTGCCAGTGTTGCAAATTTAATAATATATTCTTGTGCTGACGCCGTCGACATCAACAGAACAATTGTGAGAAGTGAGAACAGTATTTTCATGGTAATCGTGCGCCTTTGTGTCTCTATGAATAATTGGTAATCAGAAGAACAACTCATCAATACGTTCGGCCAAATGTTTTGCTTTTCGTTTTGCAATAGCATTCACCAGCCGTTGTTCCGGTAACGCTTCGAGGGATGTTTCATCGATGGTAGTGAGAAGTTTTTCGAACAATGTTTTATCCTGCATTTGTACGCAGTAACTTTTTGCCATGTACAAATGCGGCAGGATAAAATTATTTTTGCCGATTTCGAAACATTTATTAAAATGATATTTTGCGCTGTCCGGTTTTCCGCCAAGATTCTTCGGTGTTGTTGCCAGAATCGCGGCAAAATAGAGATGTGCGCTGCCGTAGAAATAGGTCTCTTCGTTTTTCAGCACAAACTCCATCATGGCATTTACTTTCGGAAGATCACCCAAAATTTCGGGATCCGAAATACTTATATTGATCAGATTTCCCCACGCATTCGCCGTCCAAAAAATCATCGGCACATCACTCTTCCCGAATTGTTCCAAACTCTTTTTAAATTCTTGCTGTCCCTGATCAAATGCATGCGCGAACAGTTTGTTCTTCTTCAGCGCTTTCAATCCATAATCGCGGGCACGGGTGTAAAGAACTTTGGCCCTCTCGGGATCGGTATCTTCCACAAATCCTAGCGTGTATCCGGTATATCCTTGCGTCAGAAGAAATGCGAGGTGATCGTCATCCTTATCCTTTGCGCGATATAATGCTTCCAGTAGCGTTAGGTTCCCCGGAATGGCTTTCTCGGCAAAATCGAGATCGGATTCTTCAAAAATTGCGACCAAACCATAATCCACGATGTTTGTCGTGGCATTAACAGCAACGGCGTTAACCACACCACATGACCAATGGAGTGTTGAAAAAACAAGCAGAAGAAAAAGCGATACATGTTTCATACTGTTTGAAAATAATTAATAGTTCCCCTATATCCAAGGTTGAATGTCTGACAAAAAATGAAAAAAACTTAAGGTTTTACAATCATTTAGCAATGGAAAACTTGCTTCCTTGTTTTGATTCGGGTACTTTTAGTGAAACAGTTTATCTACTCTCTATGAAAGGTGTTTCGTGAACTCTTCTGTGCGCTCTCTGATACTCACTGTTTTGTTTTTTCTCGTGCTGCCTGCACAGACATCCATCATTCAATCCGGACCAATGGTTGGATACGGACTCATGACTGAAGTAATGTTATGGGTGCAGACTTCCAAACCGGCAGCAGTGCAATACAATTATTGGAATATTACCGACCCACAGTCAAAATTAAAGAGCATTATCGTCAAAACGTTGGAAGAAAATGCAAATATCGCCAAAACTGTTATTAGCGGCTTAAAACCAGGAATGAAATTCGAATTCGAAGTGTTGGTAGATGGCAAACCGGTGAGGCGAAATTATCCCCTCCGGTTTCAGACCCAAATGCTCTGGCAGTGGCGCACCGATCCGGCTGAGTTTGCCGTCGCCTTCGGATCGTGTGCGTACATAAATGAACCAGAATTCGACCGTCCGGACAGACCGTACGGCAGCGATTACCAAATTTTCGATACTATCGCCGCAAAAAATCCCGATCTTTTCATTTGGGGAGGCGACAACGCATATCTGCGTGAACCAGATTGGGATTCACGTGCAGGAATTATTCACCGGCATGAACATACTCGGGCATTACCGGAAATGCAACGGTTACTCGGATCCACACACAACTATGCCGTATGGGACGATCATGACTTTGGTCCGAACGACGCCGATCGATCGTTCCGTTTACGGGAGGAATCGTTGGAAATCTTTAAACTGTTCTGGGCTAATCAAACGTATGGAACAACGGAGACAAACGGCACATTCGGCCGGTTCGTCTGGAATGATGTTGAATTCTTCCTGTTGGATGACCGATATCATCGCTCACCAAATTTATCTCCGGCGGATGAACACAAAACAATGTTCGGCAAAGAACAACTGCAATGGATCAAGGATGCTTTATCCAACAGCGCTGCCAATACCAATATCACCTTTCGCATCATCGTGAACGGCAATCAGAGCTTAAATACGGACGCATTGTTTTCCGAATTATTATCACAATTTCCTGTCGAATATACCGATCTGCTCGGCTACATCAAAAAGAATAAAATTCCCGGAATTATTTTTCTTTCTGGTGACAGGCATCTGACGGAATTGATAGCATTGAAAGATTCAACGTTCTACACGCTGTATGATTTCACCTGTTCGGCGTTAACTTCGGGACTGAATCCGTTAAAAGACAGAAATGGTGTTCCCACAAAAGAATTCACCAATTCGCTTCGCGTTAACGGAACGCTCGTCAACGATAAGCACAATTTTGGTATGCTGAAATTCAGCGGCAAACGAAGGGAACGTGTCGTATCGCTGGAGTGTTACGACCTGACAGGCGCTCAACGCTGGGTTAAACACATTAAAGCGGAAGAACTACGCGCGCAATAATGGAATGAGGAAAGCATGAAGAGAACCAAAGAACCTCTGGCAACAATCCTAATCATCGAAGATGAAAAGAAGATCTCTGCATTAATCCGCAAAGGACTGGAAGAGGAAAAGTATTCTGTTTATGAAGCGGCGGACGGAGAAAAAGGGGAGCATCATGCACTGCAGAAACAGTACGATCTGATTATTCTCGACATCATGCTCCCCAAAAAGGATGGGATACAGGTGCTGGCTGCACTACGCAAAGTGGAAAATGGAACTCCCGTACTGATGCTCACCGCAAAAGGAACCGTTGAAGATCGTGTAAAAGGGCTTGATACCGGGGCGGATGATTATCTCGTGAAACCGTTTGCCATAACAGAATTGCTCGCGCGTGTCCGTTCGCTGCTCCGCCGAAAAAAAGGTGCCGAACGATCGGCAACGACGCTTACCATCGCCGATCTTACGCTGGACCTTGTCGCCCGGAAAGTGATTCGTGGCGGAAAAGTGATTGATTTGACGTCGAAGGAATTTTCGCTGCTGGAATATTTCATCCGGAATAAAAACAAAACATTAAACCGCAGTACGATCACCGAACATATTTGGAATTACAATTTCGACACCGGCACCAATATCATCGATGTCTATATCAATCATCTTCGGACGAAAATCGACGGTGGCTTCCCGGATAAACTGCTGCACACCATCCGCGGCGTCGGATATGTTCTGAAGGATCACTAGCAGAATGATAAAAATCCGCCGTTCAATCCGGTTTAAACTCACCCTGTACTATTCGCTAATTGTGAGCGGCACGTTGCTCGGTTTCGGCCTGGCAGCATACTATTTTACAGAACAGAATCTGTTGATCAGCCTTGACCGGTCGTTATACAACGAGGTCGTATGGTTGAAAAATTTTATTGAACCGCGAGCCAACAGAGTGAAACTCAAACGGAAGCGGATCACACCGAAACAGCAGGCGGTGAACGAAACCCAATCCCCCACTCAGCCGATCAGAAAATCCGACGAAGTGGAGATTAAGGAAGCAGATTCCATCGATGTGGAATTCGACGCCATTTGGAATCAGATCTACGAGCATACACTGCTGACACCGAAAAAACAGATCATCCAGATTAAAGACAGAAACGGCGATCTTCTATACAAATCAGGACTCGGCAAGGAAGAGATTGCGTTCGACGACGTACCGCAGGATATTACGAAACTGGTGACGGTCTGGAATTCGAAAGGACAGCCGCTGCGTCTTGCCGTCAGTCAGGACAGAACAATGAAAGTGTATGTCGCCTATCCTATTTCCGAAATCAACGACGTACTCGCGAACCTTTTTTCCATTTTTATTTTTCTGATCCCGGTAGCGATCGTCGTTTCGGTGACGGGCGGATGGTTTCTTGCTTCGCGATCGTTTAAACCGGTAGACGATATTGCGCGGACTGCCCGCGCAATTACCGCGCATAATCTCGATCAACGCATCCAGCCAACCGGCATCGATGACGAACTGGGACGGTTGGTTGCAACCTTCAACGAAATGTTCAGCCGTCTGCAGCTGTCGTTTGCACAGATCCAGCAGTTTTCCAGCGATGCGTCGCATGAACTTCGCACACCGTTAACCATCATGCGGGGCGAATTGGAACTTGCACTCCGTTCCAAAAAAAATTCTTCCGAGGAAAATCGAAAAGTACTTTCCAGCGCTCTCGAAGAAACCATCCACATGACCGCAATTATCGAAAATCTTTTGACGCTCGCCAAGGCAGACCGCGGATTCACACAATTAAAAACGGAAGATGTCTGGCTCCGGCCGATTATTCAGGATCTGTTTGAGGATGGTGAAATGCTGGCGGACCATAAACACATTTCTGTCACACTTGGAACGTTAGACGATGCCTTGATCATCGGCGATGCCGTCCGGTTGCGCCAGCTTTTCCTGAACATAATTGATAATGCAATCAAATACACTCCTGAACACGGTTCTGTGGAAATCTCTCTTATCCGGGAACATCGGTTTGTGAATGTGCAGATCAAAGATTCCGGTGTTGGTATCCCCGAATCAGAATTGCCGAAGATCTACGACCGATTCTACCGAGTCGACAAAGCTCGAACACGCGAACTTGGTGGCAGCGGACTTGGTCTTTCCATTTCAAAATGGATCGTGGATATTCATGGCGGCACTATTACTGTTGAAAGTACCGTTAATGTGGGGTCAACATTTACTATCTCCCTCCCGTTGAAACCTCCCTCCCCGCAAATGGAGATCTTCAATTGATTGACTGTTCGGCGAAGCGTTGCTGTGCCGAACTGATTCAAACGTTCATCAGAACAATTATCCTATTTTAATATCCTTCGGATTACATACTTGTCCAAAATAAATCATACAAGAGAAAAACTTATTCCTTCTTTTCTTGACGGGGAAATAAAGAAGCAAAAGAACCCCTTGCGAAGTTTAACCCGCGCGATGAATCCCGTTCGCACTTGCCCGTAGATGGCAAAAAACGCCATCAAAAGTCCTTTCATGATTTCAGACCCTTCTCTGTATCTCCCCCTTGGTAGGGGGGAGAAAAAGCTCGCTCAATTATCCATTGCTCATATTGCATCTTGCCGGGTGAATGACTATTTTTTTCCACTTGTCTCATTCAACACTACATCATTTTATAAGAGGAACTTTTCATGACCGAAGCACAACAAGAGACCTCTCTTGCCAGAAGACTGTCACTCACCAACGGTATCATGGTTGTTATCGGATCGATTATCGGGTCTGGAATTTTCCTGACACCGCAGAATGTCGCTGCGAATGTTGATGTGCCCGGATTGATGATCGGCGTGTGGATCCTGACCGGATTATTAACGCTCGCCGGTGCGCTTACAAATGCAGAAGTAGCAAGCTTAATTCCGGAAGCAGGAGGCCAATATGTCTTCTTCCGTGTCACATTCGGCCAATTGACGGCATTCCTCTACGGATGGACCACGTTTATCGTCTATCAAACCGGTTCTATTGCTGCGATAGCTGTGGCGTTTGCAAAGTACCTCGGCTATTTTGTTGATCTGCCCAATTTCGGAGCGGAACTGGAAGCGTGGCAACTTCCCTTCATCGGAAATATTTTTCCTCTGAAGGATATTGGCGTCACCATGGTGGCCATCGGAGCTATTTTTGCTGTTACGTCTATTAATTATTTCGGCGTTCAATTCGGTGGCATGATCCAGAATGTCTTCACTATTTTGAAGGTACTGGCCATCGGCGCCATCATAGTCCTCGCATTTACTTCCGGTAAAGGAAGTGTCGACAACTTCTTCCCCCTGTGGGGAACCCCCTCTTCAGGTTCGCTGATCGCAACGATCGGTGTTGCGATGATTGCCACATTGTGGTCTTATGATGGATGGAATTCACTGACGTATCTGGCGGGAGAAGTGATAGAACCGCAGAAAAATATCCCCCGCGCCCTGATCATCGGCACGCTGATAGTCATTTTAATTTATGTTACTACGAACATGGCGTATCTGTACATTCTGCCGATCGGACAGATTGCCCAATCCAAGCTAGTTGCGGCAGACGTGATGAATGTTATTTATTACGGCTGGGGAGGAGCAATCATTTCTGCCATGGTGATGATTTCCACTTTCGGCACTGTCAATGCCACCTCTATGACTACAGCGCGCGTATTTTATGCTATGGCGAAGGATAAAATGTTTTTCAAGAAAATGGGAGAAGTGCATCCAAAATTCCGCACACCGGCAAAATCGTTGGTCATACAGGGAATATGGGCTTCAATATTATGTTTAACGGGGACGTTCGATCAGATTTTCACCTATGTCATCTTTGCCGGATGGATCTTCTACGCATTGGGAGGTATGGCGGTGTTTATTCTGCGAAGAAAGCAGCCAACCGCCGAACGCGCGTATAAAGTGCCGTTCTATCCCGTCATTCCAATTGTGTTCATCTTTGTTGCCACTTGGTTTGTCTATAACACTGTTGTCGAGCAAACTGCAGATTCTATGGTCGGACTATTCCTTGTTGCCGCCGGAATTCCCTTCTTTCTCTACTGGCAGAAACAGATGAAAAAAGCGTAATATTCTTCTCTCCCTTCAATATTTTCTGTTGTCCGGAAGTTCCGCCGTATGGCGACATTACACTCCCGGGCAGAAGACTGAGCGACAGTTCAACGGTCGTTCAGCATATAGTCACAACATGTTATTCTGCGGTGAACGTAAAGTATTTAATTTTTATCATGCTTGTCCAAAATAAATCATAAAAGAGAAAACTTATTCCTTCTTTTCTTGACGAGGTTCCGAAGGAATGCCGACATGGTATAAAGATTTGGTCGGCACAAGAAAAGAAGCACAAGAACCCCTTGCGAAATGTAACGCGCGATGAATCCCGTTCGCACTTACCCGTAGATGGCAAAAAACGCCATCAAAAGTCCCTTCATGATTTCAGACCCCCTCTGTATCTCCCCCTTGGTAGGGGGAGAAAAAGCTCACTCTATCCTCCTAAATTTTGCTCCCTCCCACTTCTCATCCAACACTGTAAGAAATGTAGCGAAGGGCTTACTTTTCTCAACATAACATATCTTCCATAAATCCACTCGTTTTGATAAATTTTTGTCAATAAGGGTTTTGCTATGTTACCGCGCCATAATTTGTACATCATCATGAATAGTTCTCTCCGGGATTATTCAAATATTTACCTGAGGAATTTTTACGGCACATGGCGTTTTAAAAGCAGATCGCCTGGAAAACAATAGATCTTTGATTTGAATCTATGGAGATAATTATGCTTACTCTAGTACCAAAAAATACCTGTTTAAAACAATAATATATTTTAAGGAATCTGATACATTAGGTTGGCAAAAAACAATTGCGTGAAGAATGTTAAAATAAAAAGTGACCGCCACCTTAACGGCGACGATCACTGTATAATACTCTACCGCATGTCGTTGAACGGAAGTTTATCTTCTTGATAACAACTCTGCGCGACAGAAGAATTATCGCACATGAAAGATTAGAAATCCCCGCCGAGCGAGAAGTAATATTTGGGAATAGAAAACGTGCTGCCTCCGTACGACCACGCCACATCGATCTTCAACGGCAGACCGAACAAAAACATGCGGATACCCATGCCAGTACCGATTAAAAGATCCTGCGTCACGGTATTCCCGAAAGAATCCTTCCCGAAACCGCGGAATGCACTCTCATGCGTCCACGATGAACCGATATCGAGGAATGTTGCGCCGGTAATATTACCGAGAGCAATCGGCAGTCCACCGGTGACAAGATATTGAATGAACGGGTAACGTAGTTCATAATTCATCAGGGCAAACTTTGTTCCGTTCTTTACATTATAATTAAATCCGCGCATTGGTAACGCTGGTGTGAGAAACGCAAAATCTTCAATATCAACAATTGGGATTCCGCCGTTCTCGAATGTTCGGTTGATCCAACCATCCGTTCCGCCAATGAAAAATTGCTGAGCATCCTCGCCAAGACTGATTCCGCCGGAATACCGCATCACGAAGGAGTATGTGCGCCAGAATTTAAAATATGTCCGGTAATCGGCAGTATATGTCTGAAAATCTAGCGAGTTGTTGCCGAGCGAAGGACTCACCATGGCGTTCACGTTGTAGCGTGAACCGTTATTCGGTGAGGTGTACCCCCACAACGTATTATCATGGACAAATCCGACCGATGGAACAATCAACTCGCGACGCTGATTCGGTGCGGACGAATACTCAAGATTCTCCCGTAACAAGTTCATCCAGGAAACACCAAACTCAAAGCGGTTAAATCGGTCGATTGGCATGGATGCCGATCCGGAAATACCCCAGGTGCGGAACCGGTTTAACGAAATGCCAAGATACGGGTCTTCTAGGTAGAGAAATCGTGCGCTGTGATATCCTTGTATACCGTAGTCGATATATGTTGGGAGATAGTAGTATGCCAGAACATAATCGCTGTTTTTTAAATCGAGCAACAGATTTGTCAGAAAATAGATCTGGTGATCACCCAACATATCGCTGAACGCCATCATCGTGGTCCCTTGAACTCCGTAAAACGTGCTGAAAGCGGCATTCCCGTACACAATATCCGGAGAAAAATTCAACTTATATTTATTCACAATAAAATTGCTGTCTTCATCCACATTACCGGACACCGCTGCTGCAGTTGCTGGTAACGACGGAACAGGTTCAGACACGTTCGGATGTTCACCTTCATCATTAAAGACATAATTATTGAGATCAATCCGAACGTTATCGCCATACACACTAACAGTATCTTGTAGAATTTCAGTCACAACGGTTGTTGTTGCGTCTGCTGCAGGAACAGCTGTACGCTGTTTCCGTTTGATATACTCTGTAAATTCCAGTTTGTCGATATCCAATTTTTTTTCAAACGGCGTCTTCAACAAAAACACATCGAATCCTGCTTCATTGAGTGCAGAAAATGCCAGTTTATTCCCATCGGCGGAGAGTGAGAGTTGGTACACTCCAGTGATTGCATTGGTGATAGGACGGTCGGCATTGTTCATGAGAGTACGTTCGTACACATTGCCGTTGCCGTTCCGGTCAGACACATAAAGTATTTTTTTTCCGTCCGGCGAAATAACCGGCGATGTTTCATCGCTCTCCTCATCGTTCGTAATCCGGACGATCTCACCGCTGAAAACATCCATGGAATAAATGTCCAACTGTTGGTAATTGAACTTTACCATTTTAAATTGAGCGGGGAGCATATTCTTCGACAATTGATCGCGTCGATCGGAGACAAAGAATATTTTACTGCCATCCGGAGACCAGACCGGTTCCGAATCCGAGAATGGGTCTTCCGTCAGATTTTTCAACAATTTCGAATGTACATCATACATATAAATGTCGGATTGGTATGATGTGTTTCCAACAAACACCAATTTGTCTCCCTGCCGGGACCAATCGATGGAAAAAATGCCATCTAATTCCAGTTCGATCTTTTCTTCATCGCCGTTATTGACGTCAATCAGATAAATCGCATCCCGCTCACCGCTTTTTGCCGCCAGTGCAATCCGTTTTCCATCAGGTGACCAGGTCATACCGGGTGTCAGCAAATGCAATTCCTCAAAATTCTTTGTTCGCTGACCATCCACAACCTTTGTAATTTTATTGTCAATCGTGGAAATAACGAACACATCGAAATAATCGTCCCGATCCGATATGAACGCAATTTTATCACCTTGCGGAGAAATGGCTGGGCTGGTATTATAAAAATTGTTTTCTTTCACATGATCAGTCAGGCGCGTGGCAAAATCCTCCGGTTCTTCCCGTTTGGCAATATCAGGCCAGTACAACACTTTTTGCTCTTTATGCCACCGCTCGGACAGTTCTTCTACGCTTAATCCGATAGCACTTTTAAATCCCGCATCAACATTCCGCAGGCTTTTAATCCGATGAAGAATCTCTGCAACCTTCTGTTCGCCATACTTGTTGGCGATATAATAGAAGACGGACTGACCACCGCGATACGCAAAGTATCCACCCAAACGTTCAATCGGGGGAAGATACGTATGGATCGCAGCATCACGCATAAACATGTCTGAGTTCGTATCCCAGCGTAGCGCTTCATATTCTGCAAAACCTTCGCTGATCCAGAGTGGCAGCTGAATGCGGATATTGTTCGAAATAATCGACTGGATGGAACCGCCGTAAAACATATCGTTCATCACTGCGTGAACCAGCTCATGATGGATCACATGACGAAACTGACGGTAACTCCCTTCGAACGGAACAACAACGCGGTTCTTAAACAGTTCGGTCACCCCGCCGATTCCTTCTTCAAGATATTCCCCAACAACGTTCGTTTGCTGAAAATCGTTATGGGAATTATAGACCATGATTGCGATACGATTGTTCAGTTGATACCGCATCGTTGTACTGATGGAGGTATAGGCAGATTCGGCAGCAAACGCGGTGAAATTTGCAATTGCTGTACCATCATCATAAAAATAGATATCAAAATGGTTCGTTTGAATAAACGACCAGTTGAATTTTTTATATTGAACTTTGTTTTTTCCAAAATTCCCGTCCTGGGCAGACAATACTGTAAGTCCCATCAGAACGATCATTATAATTCGTTTCATATCCACCTCGAAAGTGCTTCTATCATCAAACCATTTTCAAACGCCGCTTAATTTTTTTTTCGTCTTCCCTTTTTTCCTTTGCTCTCTTCTTTAATATCTGTTTCAGCCATGACAAAATCAATCTGACGGCGTTCCGGTGTCACTTTTGCAACCTTTACAGTTATCGAGTCGCCCAGCCGCAACCGTTTTCCTTTCCGTTCACCCACTAGTGCATATTGCTTTTCATCGAAGACGTAATAATCGTCATTCAGGTCGCGGACATGCAGCAATCCCTCAACCAGAATATCGTTGATTTCCACAAACACGCCATATTGAATCACTCCGGAAATAATTCCGGTGAATTCTGCGCCGATATGCTGACGCATATATTCCACCTGCATTACTTTTACCGAATCGCGTTCCGCATCCGCCGCCACTTTTTCCCGCTCCGAACAATGTTTGCACATGGCAGGAAGTTCATTGTTCATCGTGTGTTTCCGTTTTTCTCCCATTCCTTTCGCATAATCCCACAGCAGCCGGTGGACGAGCAAATCTGGATACCGGCGAATGGGAGACGTAAAATGGGAATAATAGTCGAACGCCAGACCAAAATGGCCAATATTCTCCGCCGAATATACCGCCTTTGCCATGCTGCGCAGCGCTACTTCGGTGATCAGGTTTTCTTCTTTCGTCCCCTGGATATCCGTCAGCAGCTGCTGCAGATCTTTGGACGACGAAGATTGTGATACGTTTAATTTATAACCGAATTTTCTGACAAACTCTTCCAATGTGCGCAGTTTTTCTTTGTCCGGCAGATCGTGAATGCGGTACACAAACGGGAGTGTCTCGCCCTCTTTTTCCAACGTAGAAATATGTGTCGCCACTGTTTGATTTGCCAGCAACATACACTCTTCAACTAGCTGATGGCTCTTCAGTCGTTTTTTTATAAAGATATCGACCGGCTTCCCTTTTTCATCATAGTTGAACTTTGCTTCGGGGGAATCAAAATTGATACTGCCGTTCTTCATCCGTTTTTTGCGGAGAATCTTTGCCGCATCCCACAGATGATTCAGTTCTTCGGTGAACTCTCCCTTCTTCGCATCAAGAATTGTTTCCACTTCTTCGTATGTAAACCGACGTTTGGAATTGATGACACTTCTTGCAAATTCATATTTCCGCACTCTTCCTTTGTCGGTCACATTCATGAAGACAGAATAGGTCAACCTGTCCTGATTGGGTACAAGACTGCAGATATTGTTTGATAATTTTTCCGGCAGCATCGGTATCACCTGATTGGCTAGATACACACTGGTTGCGCGGGCGAACGCTTCCTGATCAATAATACTGCCTTCTGTGACATACGCACTAACATCGGCGATATGGACACCAATTCTATACGATCCTCCTTCGAGCAATTCGATGGAAAGCGCATCGTCAAAATCTTTTGCATCGTGTGGATCGATCGTCATCACAATCGTATTGCGAAGATCGAGACGCTTTTTCATCTCTTCGTCGGGAATACGTGCTGGAATTGCTGCGGCCGCCTGTTCCACTTCTTTCGGAAATGAAGTGGGAAGACGGTAGGTTTGAATTACCGAACGAAGTTCCACAAAGGGATCGCCGGCGGCCCCCAGTGTATTGATAATTTTCCCTTCCGGATTTTTAAACGGATCGTCCCATTCCAGCAGTTCAACGAGTACTTTGTCACCCGATTCTGCACCGTTCAGATCTTCCGGAGCGATGTAAAAATCACGCTGCACTGTCGGATCGTCCGGCAGGACGAAATAGAAATTTTTGCTCCGCTGTAATGTACCGCCAAACTGTATGTGTGCACGGGAAAGAACCTTAATCACTTCTCCTTCGCCAAGAAAATCCCCTCCCTTTTTCTCTTTCTTTGAAACAAAAACAGCCGCTTCAACGGTATCGCCGTTAAATGCTGTACCGAGCGATTGTTTGTCGATCGAGATAATGCCGCGGGAAGTGGTGACAGAGCCAGTTCCCCGCTTTTCAATTTTCAGCACACCGTGAATCCTGTTAGAAGAGGCGGCAATGTGGTATCCTTGTTTTTTTGACCATTGCAATTCCCCGTTGTCTACCATGGAATGAAGCACATCGCGCAACATCTGGAATTCTTTTTCGTTCGGAATTTCCAATCGACGACGTAATTGACGCGACTTGAATCCCTCTTTTTTATGTTTGGATAAATATGAGAGAAGCTGTTCGCGAAGTTGTTCTGTTTTCATGTTATTAGTTAAAATGTAAAGCGGTAAAAGAGGCGTGCACCGAGAATGGTTTTAGCCTGGATGGATGTATAATCCGCATTTTCAGTTTTTTTCTCCACCTCAAAAATAAAATTTCTGTTTTGCCGTCCCAACACCGGTACTTGCACGCTAACATTTGTATTATTCACATCGGTGAATACTTTTCCTCCGATGTTGATCACCGCATCGGACACTTCAAGAATCGTATTGATATCCGCCTCTGAAGTGACATTCCGGACCTCTACGCGTTTAACGAACGGAATATTGTTCTTTGTAATAAAGTCATTCACCAGCCCAGATAGTAAACTATTGACAAATGTTCCGCCGATTGCTTCAGTTAATTGTTCACCCAAGCGATTCCGATCGTAGTTTGATAATTCTTCTCGAAACTGTCCCGGTTTATTTTGGGACGACGTCAGCAAGAATGCAATAGCATCATTCTCCACATCACCTTGACGCGGAATTTCCCGTCCATTCGCATCGAGCATTGCTAGACCAATCTTCAATTTCGGATTGTTTCTGTTTCCCGTGATTTCCAAAGAAACAACAACTCGTTCTTCCGATGTGTTGTCCTTCGGATCCCGGAGATGAGTTCCGATATATTTTGCAAGGATGTTGAGTTGTGGATTTTGAGGATCGCCGACGAATGTTAAAGATCCGGTGGCCTTAAATTCTTTATAATATTTGTAATTCGATCCATCTCCCACATTGATCGTACCGGTCAGTTGCTGAGCCGTTTCATCTTTCTTCAATACCATTTTCCCATTCAATTCCGCAACAAGTTCTTCGTACGCTCCCGCATTTGCGTTAAAAATCATTTGTACACGTACATTTCCGCGTGTTTCGATCGTCAGTTCATAGCCAAAACCGTCAAGAAATGTCCGCTCTGCAGTTTTTGATCCAACAATTGGCGCAATTAATTGAACAATTGTATGGAGCAAGGTCGAATCAACAACCAGCTTGGTGGTATCATCAATAAAGAGAATGTCGTCGAAGCGCGCGCCGGCAGGAGAAACTGCCTGCTGGGTCGGCGGAAATGTAAGGAATGCATCCTGCACAATAATATCGCCGACAATCCTAGACCGATCAAACGTTCCCTCAAATCGTAACCCTTTCGGTCCGGTCTGTCCGACCAAGCTTCCGAAGAACGACTGGTTTGACGAACGGGAAAGGTTATTCAACACCAATAGCTCACCGTTGGCTGTTAAATGGTACTCCGACGGAGCAAATCCATCAAGCAAAATATATCCACCAATCTTCACTATGCCATCAGCATAGTCGCCGGGAAGATTGTTGATTGCAAAATTAGGAAAGAAAATCTTCCCGCTGTCCAGTGCAATTGTTCCTCCCACCTGATACTGGATATCGTTCATTTCTAAGCGGAACGAACCGCTGTCCAATTGAAGCGTTCCGTACTGACGTGGATCGAGTAGAGAGCCTGTGATACCGACATTGCCGCTTAACCTACCGGACATTTGATCGAGTTCCGGAACAAACACATCAAAAATAGACACAGAAAGATTTTCTGTTGAAAGCTGAACATCAATTCCATCAATATTCAATCGATCTACTGCCGGAAGGAAACTGAGGTCAATAGGGATTGATCCCTCAAGATTAAAGGTTTGAGGTACGGCTGCTTCTTCAGATTCTGTCAATTCTAGCTTTATTCCTGCCTTTTTTCGAGCATAACCTAGAGCTGCAGTAAGATCGCCGAAACTACTGTTCCGATAGGAAATATCCACACCTTCCATTTGTGCAATAATTACAGGATTTTCTGCCGTTCCAGTAATTTTAGCAGACAGGTCGATCTTACCTCCTAGATCCAATGCTTGTTCACGAAACCGTTGAGAAGTGTTTACGAAGAAAATATCCGATAAGTCGAAATTCTTCACTGTCGCATTAGCCTTTATCGCCCCCTGATAGTTGTAATCACCTCTCACAAAAATCTCCTCATCATGACGAATGAACCGGGAAGAATCAATGTGAATACCTTTTGATGAAACTGTCGTCACGAACGGAGTTGAAGAACGGAGATCGAGTCCTTGGTACTTCGCATACAAATTGGAAAACGTGATCTTATCAGTCAGTTCCGATACGTCAATAATTCCGTCGGCAGCAAAGTTCAGCATTGTATCAACATCCGATGCAATAGTAAAAACACCATGCTGTTTTGCATAATCCAGATTGAATAATGCTTGCCTGAAAGCAGTTTGCGAAATCCCGATCTCGTCGCCTTTCAACCGGATTTTAAGTTCAAGCGAATCATTTACTCCCGCAATCTGTTCCGGAGACATGTTCCGGACGGAATATTCCAATTGGACATTTGTTAATTGAATTGGCGCCGTACTGTCTGCAAAAGAGCCATGCAATATGGAAACATTTCCGGTGGACGAAGCTCCCGATGCATTCCCGTTCAGTGTTCCTTTTGCAGTACCAATCATATCTAGCTGCGGAAAATTAAACACAACCGATATCGGTTTGAGATTTTTTAATACAAGATCGTATGTGATAGAACCGGACTGCATAGTTATACTGTCCCTTTGACCTGTAGAATCAGACAGGGCGGCATAGGATGAATCAACAATTTGCTGTTGATACGTATAAATTTTTCCGAACCCGTCGAGATGTGCCCGCACTGCATCGATCAAACTATTAAATGTGAATTGTCCCCGGAGAGTCCCATCTACTACTGGTGAACGGACAGTAACATGATCGTTATTTGCCGAATCTTTCAACCACTGCATTACAACTTGTGCGCTGTCAAAAGGCATTCCGTGAAAGTTTGAACTGTAAAAGTCGAGCTTCATATCCGAAGGGTTATTAAATAATGTCAAACCCGCACCGGACCGCTGTAAATCAAACGAAAGATCAGAGCTGAAATATTCGTCCTGCACGATCGGCGCAAGATCAAGTCCCCGAACTGATGCCGTTACCATGTATAACGGAAGCGAATCGATCGAAAAATCAGCAAACACCTGTGCATTAACATTTCCTTCGGGGGTTTGGAGGGAAATTTCTGTTTCAATCTTCTGATTCTTCGCCGCAATATGCACTTTTGAAGTTTGGATCGCGATATTCCGGAACATGGAGGAATCAATTTCCACGGTTGCTTCTGAATTGAGCGTGGCCAACGATGTTCCTTCTCCCTCAATAAACATCCGCGTATTCAGGCGCGAGAGGAATTCGTTTGAGGAGAATACTTTTTCCAAATTAACATTATTACCAGCGAAAATTCCTTTATAATGAATATTCTCTTCCGTGATAACCATTTGCCCGTCAACGGTTACCGTGCCGGCAGCGGATTTCATTTTAGAAATGGCCAGGAAATCGAGCGGTTTGCCGACAAATTGAAATTCAAACGTCGTAAGACCGAGATTGGAATAATCCGGTATGCCAAAATACGGCATGATCGCAGGAATATCGGAAGGATTAATTGTACAGTTTCTGGAAACGATATTTAACCGCAGTTCTTTCGGATGGTATATATTGGAAACTGTGCCAGAGACCGAAATGGTCGAAGCTCCAAAGGTAGCACTTAGCGAACGGACAGAAAGATTTTCGAAATCCCCATCCATCGTTCCGTCAAAATAAACGCTTCCTTTGAAAAAATCGAGCGATGGTAAAAACGCCTGAATATCGTTTGTAAGAATGTTGGAAGGCACAACATGTAGTGAAACTTCGGCATTCCGCAATTCTTCCACCGTTGAAATCTCAAAGACATCGATACCGCGCAATCGGGCGGTCAGTTCGATTTTTGATGAAGGTGTGGTGATCGCAAGGTTTTTAACTGTGCTGCTGTCTTTAGTCCGGGAAACCTGTGACCGTAGCTTAAGGAGTGTAAATTTCTCGCGCGGTGCGACAAACGAAAGATGGTTGATATTCGCTATCAACGCAGACGATGAATACATACCGTCGATGTCGATATTTACCTGTTCCAGACGGATATCGCTGTAATTAATGCTCCTCCGTCCATTGCGATCGATCATCACGGAATCAAACGCACCGGTTGAGTCGGTTAAATAGAATTGCGCGTTGAGAATGCGCAACTTCCCTGCGTTAACAACAAGAGGCGACTCAGTAGTATCGTCTGGAGATGTGGATTTCGATAAACGATTGACATTCCATTCACCATTCTTCCATCGGATAAGATGCACAGACGGATTTTCGATCGTCAACGAATCGACTGTAATTTTGTCATTCAGGATATCCAACAGATTGTATTTAATGGAAAGTGTGCCGGATTCGACAAATGGAGCGCCATCCACATACATCATTACGGTATCAATAGTCAGTCCGGTAAGAATGCTTCCGTTGATCTCCCCGATATAAATATCAGCGTTGACTTCACTTTCCAGGATTTTGTAAAGCGAGGAACGGAGCGTTTCGCGGAACATCGGCGTCTGCGTAAACAGCGCAAGACCCCCCACTGTCACTAAAATGGACAGAGTAGAATACAGCGCTATTTTTGAAACGCGTTTAGTCATGAAAATTATTTTTTACCGAACCGACGTACAATCGTTTCAACAATATTGGTGGTGGAACGGTCGGGCACGAACTCAATCGTGCGAACAATGCCTCCGGCACGTTCCACTACATCCCGACCTACAATTGCCTCCAGCGTATAATCCGCTCCCTTCACCAGCACATCGGGAAGAAGTGCGGAAATAATATTAAACGGAGTATCTTCTTCGAATAGGCAGACAGCATCCACACAAGCAAGCGATGAAAGAATAAATGCCCTGTCCTGCTCCCGTACAATTGGACGAAGTTCCCCTTTAATCCGTTTCACCGATGCATCCGAGTTCAGTCCAATAATCAGAATATCGCCAAACGCTTTTGCTTTCGAAAGATATTCAATATGTCCGCGGTGTATGATATCAAACACGCCGTTGGTGAAGACGATTTTTCTCGTTTCAGTTTTCCATTGTTTGCATTGTTTCAACAATTCCGGCAGAGTATAGACGATTCCCATATTATTGCTCCAATACCGATGTGCGTAATGTGCGCGGTTCGATGGGAATAATTCCAACTTCACCGCAGACAATACCGCCGGCATAGTTAGCCAGCGTAGCTGCTTCGACAAACGAAGCACCTGATGCGATCATCGCCGTTAGCGTCGCAATCACCGTATCTCCTGCGCCTGAAACATCTGCTACTTTTCGAGCCTTGGTGGGAATGTGTACGACAGATCCGGTTTTTTCAAATAGACTCATCCCTTGTTCACTTCTGGTCAACAGTACAGTTTCCGCATTCAGCCGTTGCAACAATGTTTTTCCCGCGGCGATCACTTCTTCATCGGTCCGCAGTTTCATCCCTAACGCTTCCTCCGTCTCTTTTTTGTTCGGCTTAAATACTGTGACATTCGTATATTCAAAAAAATTATGGAACTTGGGATCGATCGTAACGATTTTCTTGTGTGTGTTCGCCAGATCGATGATCCTTCGGATCAACGACGTAACGACAACGCCTTTGTTATAATCTTCGATAATAATCGCATCCAGTTCTTGAATATGGCGTTCCAGAACTGAAAAAATCTTCTGCTGCACCGCTTCGTTCACATCTTTTTTCTCTTCACTGTCGATCCGAACTACATGTTGATTGTGCGCAATCACGCGTGTTTTCACCGTGGTCGGCCGGGCATCATCCGTTACAATTCCTTCGGCGGAAGTTCCCTGCTGCTCCAGGATCGAACGGAATTCCTTCCCACTGTAATCGTTCCCCACTACTCCGATCAAAAATGCTTTCGCGCCAAGCGACGTAATATTGTTCGCCACGTTGGCGGCGCCTCCTGTACGTGCCGATTCACTCTCTACTTCCACAACGGGAACTGGTGCTTCGGGCGAGATACGGTTGACCGATCCCCAGATATACCGGTCGATCATTACATCGCCGATGACAGCAATATTCTTCGAGCGTACTGACGTGAGCAGTTCGTCGATCCTTTGTTGTGAAAAAGTCAACATGAAATTCCAGAGGAAGTGGGAAAAATTCGCAATTCTGTTAAGAATATAGCCAATAATCGAGCGAGTATCAATTTGAAGGGAAATTAAAAGCCCCAATAACAGTGGAGATTATTGGGGTTTTTGAAAGTTTGGGAGAGTATCTGTTACTTCTGCAGAATCATCTTCTTCGTTTCAACAAACGAACCGGAAACGATACGGTATAAATAGACTCCGCTGGCAAGGTTCTCGCCGGAGAACTGATATCGATGTATTCCGGCTTCCAACGGTGCATCAACTACGGTGGTAATTTCCCGTCCGAGCATATCATACACTGTCAGTGATGTATTGTTCGCTAGTTGCAGAGTAAAGCGCAGTGTTGTTACAGGATTAAACGGATTCGGGTAATTCTGTTCCAGTGCGAAAACCAGCGGAACAAGTGATTCTTGCTCCATCCCCGTAACAATAACTGAAATCTTTGACGTTGCGCCACTTTCATTATGCAGTTTATCAAATGCCGTCACAAGATATACATAGGATGAACCGTAGCTGACCGTGTTATCTGTATATTTTGTCGAATCATTAGTACCGATTACGATGATCTGGTGTACATTATTCACATTGATCGTATCGGGAGATGTTGCCCTATAGATTGCAAAATACTGTGCTGTGTCACCGTCCGCAGCAGTTCCCCCATCCTGCCATTGCAACTGAACTGTGGTTGATGCAATTGTTGATGTTAGATTTACCGGTTCCAACGGCGGCACATTATCCAGCCATGGCATAGTGGGATGCAACGCCGGATATTTGAATTGGTTTTTCCGAAGCGAATCTTGAATTCCTTTTAAATTTCCAGTGACAGATTTGGAACTAAATGCTACAAAACCTTGCGTACGATTATTAACCCTATTTAAATTAATCTGATTTTGAATTTCCGTTACAGGCCAATCGCTCCCTCCATTTGGTACCGAAGCAAGTCGGTATACAGCATTCCCTGTATATAAATGCCGCCCATTTGCTAAAACTTTGATCGTATCGCTCCACCAAGGCATCAACTTAGAATAATCTTGTCCACTTCCAATTGCCCAATATGTCTGTGGATTAATATAATCTATTTTTTTATTCTGTATCCAATTTAATGGATCGCAATAAATTTGATTGTATGCATTCATCCCACTGACTCCAGCAGGATAACCTGGTTTCCAAATACCAAAAGGACTAATACCAAATTTCACCCAAGGCTTCATTGATTTTATGCTATCGTGAACCATCGCAATAAGGCTGTTCACATTATTCCGTCTCCAGTCGCCTATATTTGTGAATTGACCTTTATAATTTGCAAATGCTGCACTATCCTGAGTTGTCATCCCATCATACGGATAAAAATAGTCGTCGAAGTGCACACCGTCAATATCGTACCGGCGAACAATATCCATAATAACGCTGGTAACATAATTTTTTACTTCAGGAATTCCGGGATTGAGCAGTTTGTACGGCCTGCTGCCGTATGTAATGTTCCATTCCGGCTTGGTTTTAGAGATATGCGTAGAATGAACACTGCTTGTAGAAGAAACAACTGATCGATAGGGATTTATCCACGCATGCAACTCCATTCCCCGTTTATGCGCTTCGTCAATCCAGAATTGCAGCGGATCATAATAACTGCTGAGATTTCCACCCTGCACACCGACCAGATATTCGGAGAGAGGTTCCAGTCCTTTTTGATACATTGCGTCGCACGAAGGACGCACCTGAAGCAGGACCGCATTGATATTACTCTGTTTGTGTTTGTCGAGAATAGCGACCGCCTCCGCTTTTTGTTCGGTGGCGGAAAGATTTTTATTGGATGGCCAATCGATGTTTGAAACCGTCGCAAGCCATACCGCACGAAATTCCCGCTTCGGTTGAGCAACGAGAGATCCAACTATTAAAACGAAGAGAAGTATCGAAGATTTCATGTAGTCTAAAAAAATATTAGAAGCCATCCCAAAAATGAATTTTACTGTCATTCCGAACGAAGTGAGAAATCTGAACGTAAAATCAAATTTCTCGTTCCGCAGTACGATAGTAATTTACGTCGGAACCCAAAATGACAACAACCTAAGTTAGCCCCGCACACCTATGAATGCAAGGAAGAAATCCGGTGTGTAGCAGAAATTCCGCAAGAATGTATAATTATACAATAAATGCATAGAAGGAGACATCCATTTCTCAAGGAAACGAATTTCTCTTGTGCCTTACGAGCGAGAGAAAAACCGGATACTAGGTGGAGAAATTATGCAGGTAAAAAATAAAATACGAGCGCAAAAATAATGTAGACGGAGATCAACTGCACTCCTTCTAACCAGTTGCTTTCACCATCACTGGCAATTTGTTCTGTAATAAGTGCGGATAATGCAATCGCAAGAATTTCAATCGGTGTAAAGACAAGATCCATCGGCGCCGGTCCGAAAAAGTAACTTGCAATAACCAGCATCGGCGCAACGAACAATGCTACCTGCACACTGCTGCCGATTGCTATGCCGAGACTCAGATCCATTCTGTTCTTCAGTGCAACAAGAATTGCGGTACTGTGTTCTGCTGCATTGCCAATAATGGCGACGACAATTACGCCGACAAAGATACTTGTCATCCCCATTGCTTCCGCTGCATGTGCGATCGAACCGACCAGAATCTCGCTCATCCATGCGATACACAGAGTTGCAACGGTGAGCACGGAAACAGACCTGCCTAAACTCCATGAGTGATGATGTTCGTTTTCCACTTTTGCTGCTTCTGCCGCTTCACCGGTGAAGAGCTGCTTGTGGGTTTTTAATGAGAAGAGCAGACTTAATCCGTATGTCATCACCAACACTACCGCAATCTCCAAACTCAGATCCGCTTCCCGATTCGCAATATTCTTCCCGCCGAAATAGTGGAATACCGCAGGACAGATCAATCCGATGGAAGCAAGTGTCAGCATTGTGGAAAGAGACCGTGCACCCGTTGCATTAAACGACTGCGTTCTAAATTTAAGTCCTCCGGCAAGAAATGCTGCTCCAAGCACTAGCAAAATATTTCCGATAATCGAGCCGGTAATGGATGCTTTCACCACATCGTACAATCCCGCCTGAATCGCCATCAGTGCAATAATCAGTTCCGCTGCGTTGCCGAAAGTTGCATTCAACAGACCGCCGATTCCTTCTCCTGTTGTATTCGCAAGGTGTTCTGTCGCTCTGCCAAGCCATCCTGCAAGAGGGACAATAGAAACACACGAAAAAAGAAACAGCAGCGTCGGAGAAAGATGAAATGCATATTCACCGAATATGGTAACAGGAACGAAAATTAACAGCCAATTGAGTGATGGTTTAAGAAATGACGCCATGTGTTCACAAGGAATTTTGTTGTTTGATGATTCGGGAATTTGAAAATTATTTTTGCAGTCTTTTTAACAGTTGTATCTGTCCGGCATGATAGACATCGTGCATCGCTATTCCGCTGATGGTTTGGAGGTTGGTGAACGTGCTGCTGTTCGGATATTCCAAGAGTTGGTCCGGTGTAAGTGCAGATACTTTTTCGACTAATAATTCATGCATTTCGTCCAACAACAGAAGATCCTTTTTCCAGGCCGCATCAGTCCGTTCAACCGGACGTTTGAAAAAATTATTTCCTTGCAAGGGAAACGAGCCCTGTTTTTCCCCCGTCAGTCTGCGGCGAACAATGTACTTCCAATAGGCGCAATGTACAACCACTTCCCAGATGTTATGGCGCTTCGGCGATGGCCGCCAGCATCGCTGCTCTATTGACAGTCCGCGGATAGAGCCACGCAAGTTCGTACCGTGCCAGGCATGAGCACGATAGGATTCTTCTATCTGTTGAACAAGTGCAACAATCAGAGGATGTTCATTCATCGAAGTTTGAATAGTGTGAAATAATTTTTGCAGTAAATCACAGGAAAGGAAAATAACTGTCCGCCATTTGAAAATCAACAATTTTTAAAATCTGGTGATGAGATGTATTATCGCAGCAACAAACGTCCCTCAATAGCAGCGACCAACAATTCCGTATCAATCGGTTTGGTCAGGCAGAGATCGAATCCCATGCGCATGGCGGCACGGAGCACATTTTGCCGTTGGATATCGGTCACGAAGAAAATCGGTGTGTTTTTTAACGCCGGATGTTCCTGGATTTTTTTATAAAAGGCAAATCCATCCATGGCACCTGCTGGGAAAATAGTTTCGCTGATAATCAGTTTCGGAATATGCTTAATCATAATCTGCAGTGCGTCTTCCACTTTGCTTGCAATAATAACTTCAAAATTATGCAGCTGCAGCGCTCTCATGACAGTCACCAAAACAGTTTTGTCCGGCTCAATAAGAAGTATCCGTGCTTTCGGTTTGGTCCCTTTTTTCGCCTCCTGCACCATGTATTCAATTTCGTTATGTTCTTCGGGAGTAATTCCATAACGGCGGCGCATCATATCCAGCACCTGGCGTTCCATTTCTGTAATGACACCGTCTTTCCACGCAAGTTTTAATGCATCAATATATGCTTTGGACTTTACCCTTTTTTCCACCAAATGGTGTTCGTCATCCGTAATTGCAAAAATATCCCGCACTTCTTTCAGCTGTACTTCTTCTTCGGGAGTGACCTTCCCATCAAACCACACTTCTTTCATCAGTTCTTCATACATCTCCAGCGAACCGCGGTCCGGAAGAATAATCCCATCGTCAACAGGTTCGATCTTTTTGTGCTCTATCGCTTCCATAAAGAGCTTCGATCCCTCCTGTTCCTGCTCCAGAATCAATTGTTCAATTCGGTCCGAATATGCTTTTGCAAAATGATTCCCGGGATCGACGGCGTATACTTCGGCAATTTTTTTCAACGCATCCTGGTACATCCGTTTTGCAATCATCTGTTCAGCAACGGCAAAATGCTGCGAGATCATTGCCATAATCTCTTCCTGCGAAGGACCTTTTATTTTAAAGTCATCGATTGGAGCATTTTGTTTCTGAATCAGTAGAATCCGCTGTTGAAAGGATCGGGCGAGCGAATGTTTCGGATCGATGTTAAGTGCTCTTCGTATTTCTTCTAATGCACCGTCGTAATTTTTGGCGCGCACTAATTCATCGGCTGAACGAAGATGTTTTGAAATGATTTCCCGCTGTTGATCGGAAGAGATAGAGGTCGATTTATTACCAAACATATGAACATTCCCCAAAAATACCTGTAAACCTACAGTGCAAACTATTGAAAGTCTGGTCGAAACTCAACTGGAAAATGCGAACACCGCAGGAATGCGGTGTTCTGAGGGAAAAACCGAATGTACGACTGGGCGTTAAAATCGATAACTCACCGTAAAATTGAATAATGTCGTCGAAACCGATTCGTTGCTCCTTGAGGCATCGGAAGTTCCTGATAGGGAATATTGATTTCTGAATGTTTTATACGAACCGTAAGCAACAGCTCCATCTAACATGATATTCCGTTGTAGAAAATATCCGAATCCTCCTGTCATCAGTGTCTGGTCGAATGATGAAGGATCATTCTTGTATGGCGATGGTGTGACTGACAATCCACCGCGTATTCTAAATTCCGTAGATGGAACGTCGAATTCAGCGCCGATGCGGTAATTTATCACAGACCGAAATTTGGATTGAAGCTGGATATTAGTTCTTTCCAGCGCAGGATTGTCCGTCCATTGAATCTGCGTCCAATCCGTTTGTTCAATGTCGATAGCAATTAATAATTCCGGCAGAAGATATAGCGACGCACCCACCCCAATTGTCCATGGTGATTGAACGCCGTATTCATTCGGCCCGACAGTGTCATTGGGTACGGAATATTTATACTCGGTTTTCGGAAGCAATGCCCATCCACCGGTATTATCAAAGACGCTTTGACCTTCATTGGAATATGCTTCTTCAATCTTTACGGATGTTGGTCCCTTAACAACCATACCTACACGGAAGAAATCGGACCGGTACATCATGCCGATCGTAATGCTACTGCCGCTCAATTCACTGTTCACAAAACTGTCATAATAAAATTTGTTAAATCGCAGATAGGCGGAATCCGAAGGTAAATTGGCGGATGAATTTGAATAAATGTTCCGTGTATCTTCCTCAAGAAAGTTACGCGTATATTCATAAAGTCCCGAATATACATTCAGGGACAATCCGATAGAAATATTTTCCTCAATATCGACGGCACCAGCAAATGACCATGCCCCAAGGTTTCCTCCCTCTTTAATTGTTCCTCGTTGTTGTACATTTTTCTGAACGGAAGTATATCCAGTCGGATTTGTCAGATAGGTGTTGTATGGAATATCGTAATGCACATCATTATCATACAGGCTGGAAATAATCGAACTTTTATCGTTAAATCCGTCGAACGTCATCGCTGAAGAATAATCAGCAATGCGATGATAGCCGAACGCAACAACAAAACTTCCTTGCACTGTCGGGAAGGGAAACACAAATCCGATATTATTCACAGACGTTGCCGTTGTGCTGGACTGCTGTGTTTTTGAAAAGAAGGTCGCATCATTTGTAATTCCATTGCTGGAGATTCCCCCCATCAACTCAAGACGGCGCATCTGAGCAAGACCGGCAGGATTCCACAAGGATGCGCTGAAATCATCAGAAACACCCATATATGCATTTCCCATCCCCAGAGCGCGAGATCCTGCACCCACACCTCGAACGGAATATCGCACGGCATCTTCGGAGAATTGCGCTATTCCGGTTGTAAGCATGATACAAATAAAAAAAAGAAAGGTGGAAATTGTCTTCATACGTTTCCTTAAAAAATTATCTCGGGCGGTTGTTGCTGTCATCTCGCGACGTACCGTCGTTTCTCGTTCGTGCAGAAGGAGTATCGGTGGTATTTCCTTCGCGGCTCCGACCACTATCTCCAGGAGAAGCGGCTGGCGAAGTAGACGATTGTTTTGTTACCGTGGTCGCTGTCGGCGATGGTGCTGGTGATGATCCTCCCGAAGGAGATTGCGGTTGTGTGTACGTCGGCGAATTGGAACTTGGAGATCGTTCGCGTTCAGTTGAACCGTCGCGTGTTGAACCGACGGTTCGATGCTGCTCGATAGGCGTTTGTGTCACCGGAGTACCGGCAGAGGACATCCACCATGAAGTTCTGTAATTATTCGTTTGCGGCCAGAATGGATTCGGCGTCGGATCATTGATCGGCCAAGGTCGAGTATCGACAATCCAATCGCGCGATGACAATGAATAACCATTGTGTACAGTGCGAATTCCGTACAATTCCATTTCCTCGGATCGTTCATTTAATTCCGTTGTCGAATGGCATGAAACGCAAGATTGATTATAATTTAAAAAATTCGAGTTATCAGCTATCGTACGAACTCCTTGCAGTCTCTGGGTTTGCACAAACTCCTGCGGAGTCATCAGACGGGTATAACATCCGTCTCCCAAGAATAGTGAAAACAGAAATATTACAGAAACAATCGTCGATCGATTATTCACATCAGTCTCTCTTTCTTCCGTTCGAACCGCTGGATGAACTGCCTCCGCTGCTGCGAGGAGGCGTTGATTGCGGTGGTGCTGATTTCGGCGGTGGATTATACGTTGGTTGATGGTTTTCCCTCGGCCGTTCTACCGGTCGTGCTTCATCATTCGTCGCCGGTTTTTTCGATGGAGGAGTATACACCGGCACTTCGTTCTTCGGATACTTCGGCCGTTCCACAGGACGAACATCCCGCGGTGGTGTATAATCTGGTGTATCATGTTTGGGACGATCCATTGGACGCGCTTCATCGTTCGTCCCGGGTCGATCTGTTCCTACCGGCGGTGTTGACGTATTTTCTCTCGGTGGATTCGTTTCTTTCACCGGTTCGGTAGGACGAACGTCGTTATCCGGATTTCGATTAGGACGTTCAGTCGGCATATCTTCCCACCATGGTTTTTCTGTATTTCTCACCGGTCTGGGTCTGCTGATCGGTTGAGCCTCGGTTGAAGTATTTTCTGACACCGGATTTGCCGTTACAGGAGGAGATGTCGGCCGTGGCCGGCCCTCCGGCAATGGATCACGTGTCGATCCTCCGGTTCTCGGTCTGCCTGATGAAGTGGGATTATTCGCATAACCGGGCGTTGGATAATACGCCGGATAATATATAGGATAATACGCGATCGGTGGATAGTAGGGGTACCAAGGATCATAATATGGATAAGACCAACCGTACGGCGGACAATATGACATAAACGGATCATAATACCACGAGGGTCGGTGATAGATTCCCCAATAGTAATCATTGAAATAGGAATTATAGTATGAACTAATCCACGAAGAATAACTTGGATAGTAATATTGGAACGATACGCTCAGACGTGAACGACGGTAGTTATCATCAAGGTAATAATGATTGTTGATGGTTGTATTGCCGTTCTCATATGCAGTATCCGAGTCATAGGCATGCTCGCGATCATTTTGTTCGAGTGTTACCAACTCCGTATAACAGCCAGCAAACGGAATAATAACGAACCCGAACAGGAAAAGTCTCAGCACGAATTTCATAGCGCACCTCGTATTGTTTTCTCTATAACGATAAACAGTCGGAAACAAAAAAACATTCCTTCCATAAAACATTGTGGTAACAATAATGTACCACAAAGGGTGAAGGTTTACAATGTAGATGGAAAAACAGTAACGAAGGTTTAATAGAAGAGTTTGTTGTTAATGGATTTTTGAATAAAAGAGTGTACTGAATTGCCGCAAAAAAGTCAAAACCATTCGCAAAAAATGTTGAATTTTCAGCAAATTCAGAGATTATTATAATGTCCGGACATATTCTACCTTCAATGTCCGGTTTGCAAAGGTAACATTTTTTTGATTTTTTACCACATTCTTCAGGTCGAAACCAAGCGTTAAACCATTTGCGAGGGACCATCGGATGCCAGTGTTAAGGTATCCATTTCCCTGTCCGATTGCACGGCCGTGGTTGTCGTTGAATCCAAAATCATATTCCGCCAGAAGCGAAAGTTCTTGACCGATCGATTTTTCTATACCGAGAAACACGTCCATATCCTTATCGCCGTCTTTTTTTTCCATAGACCAGTTGACGCCGCCGTGAAATGAAAGAAATCCCAGCATGGAATAATTTTTACTCGCCGCAATAAAGATGCCGCGTGATTTAATGGTGAACCGTTCCAAAGAATCGAGATATGTTTCTTTTCCCTGCGAATCGAAGCCGAAGGCGATTGCTGGCATTACTTCGCTCTCATCGAACAATCGGTATTTAATCATCACGCCGGGAAGCTTCTGCATATTTACTTTCGTCTTACCAATCACACCAACGCCACCGTACGAGATTCCGAATGTTAACCGATCCAACGCACCGGCGTACAGACCAAACATCAATCCGCCGTCCTGAAAGAAATTCGATTCCAGCGAGAAAGCCCCTCGTTTCAACAAACCAGCCGTCGGCGTGTCGATGATGAATCGCGGTTCGATATTCGCCGCATCTCCCGCTGAATTTTGAGCGGTAAGCGGGACAATAACCAAACAGAAGCAGATCGTAAAAATGAGTATTCTCATGAGCAAACCTTTGTATAGAATGATGCAGTGTACAAAATTCTCAGACCTTTTTCCAGGTTGTTCCTTCTTTCGTATCCTCCAGCACAATACCCATCGCCTTCAGATCGTCGCGGATTTTATCCGATAATGCAAATTGTTTCGCTTTGCGCGCTTCGTTGCGGGAGGCAATGAGAAGTTCCACCAACTGCGGTTCTAATCCGGCAGAAGTTGATCCCGGAGCAATTAGCCGAATACCCAGAACTGTTTCTGCGACAGAGGTAAAGAACTCATTCAACGTCACCAAAAACTCATGCGATGCGTTCTGCCCATCAGAGAGTAATTCATTTGTCTCCCGTACCAGTTCGAACAATACGCCGATTGCAGCCGGAGCGTTGAAGTCGTCGTTCATCGCTTCAAAGAACCGTTTTTTGTAATCCTTCAGTTTATCTTTGAAATCGATCGCGCCACTCCGGTGTTTGTCTATTTCACCGCGCAAGCGTGAAATGGTATTCCTTAATTTTTCCAATCCTTTAGATGCACTTTCCACTGCCTGTTCGCTGTAATCCAGCGTGCTGCGGTAGTGGCTCTGCAAAATGAAAAACCGTACGACACCCGGTTCGAATTTTTTGAACGCATCTTTCAGCGTCGTAAAATTTCCAAGCGATTTTCCCATCTTCTGTCCGTTTACCGTCACGAGATTATTATGCATCCAGTATTTCACAAACGGTTTCTTCGTTACGCTTTCGCTCTGTGCGATCTCGCATTCATGATGCGGAAATTGATTGTCCATTCCGCCGCCGTGGATGTCGAATGTCTCGCCCAAATATTTCATTGACATGGCGGAACATTCAATATGCCATCCGGGAAATCCCTGTCCCCACGGAGAATCCCACCGCATAATGTGATTCGGATCCGCTTTTTTCCATAGAGCAAAATCGGCCGGATGGCGTTTTTC
>Ga0172379_10002819_pt1 | contig 29416 bp, 35 predicted proteins | sample GrowelOW334metaG_FD_119756 | JGI IMG/M metagenome (GOLD analysis project Ga0172379, IMG submission 119756) | Groundwater microbial communities from an aquifer near a municipal landfill in Southern Ontario, Canada - Groundwater well OW334 metaG | ecosystem: Environmental > Aquatic > Deep...
AATGAGTGAAGTGGTAAGTTGTGAGTGTGGTAAATGGGCGGTGAGGCATTACGGAGAAAAGGAATACAATTTATTGGCAGATACTAAATAGGCGTTTTATTATTTTTTATTGCCACTAACGGTGGTGCTATGAGCAGGTTTGCCTTGCAGAAATGTTCAAATTTAGCACAAAGGTTATTGGCAAACTTGCTTATAGCACGTGTTATGTGCCGTTTTTATTCACGAATTTAATTTTAAAAGATGAAGAAATACCAAATAATTTATGCAGACCCAACTTGGAGCTACGATGATAAATGCTTACACAGGGGAGGGGCAGAAAGGCATTACAGAACAATGGATATTGAGGACATAAAAAACTTACCTGTAAACGAAATAGCAGACGAAAACTGTATGTTGTTTATGTGGGCAACATTTCCAAAATTACAAGAAGCACTTGATGTTATAAACGCTTGGGGCTTCCAGTACAAAACAAATGCTTTTACTTGGGTTAAAAAAAATAAGAAGGCTGATAGCTTATTTTGGGGGATGGGAAGGTGGACAAGAAGTAATGTGGAAATATGTTTATTAGCAGTAAAAGGAAGCCCAAAAAGGTTAGATATGGGAGTTCATTCAGTTATTTATGCTCCGATTGACAAACATAGTAAAAAGCCAACAGAAACAAGAGATAGGATAATTAGACTTGTTGGAGATTTGCCAAAGGTAGAATTATTTGCTCGTGAAGTTCCAGAATGTTGGGATGTTTGGGGCAACGAAGTTGAGAGCAGTGTCGCTCTTTAAAATGGCACATAACATACAATATGTATTTCACCTTTATAATAAACTTAAAATCAGTAAATTATTATGAATATTTCTGAACATGTGCATAATTACGCTCAGGAAATGAAGCGTAGAAAATATTCCGAAAGAACGGTTGAAAACTATGTAAGTAATCTCAAATCTTTTTTTTCATGGTCAACCAAGGACCATCCAAAAAATATAAATGAACAGGATATAAAAGCTTATTTATCACTATTTGATGAGCCAAATACTCAGCGTTCGCATCATGGAGCCATTAAACTATTTTATGAAATCTGTTTAAACCAATCCGAAAAGTTTAAATACATTCCTTACTGCAAAAAATCAAAGAAACTGCCTATTGTATTATCACAACAGGAAATTCAACGCATGTTTAATGTGTGCGAAAATCTTAAACACAAAATTATTCTTGCTCTTCTATATTCGTGCGGATTAAGAGTATCTGAACTAATAAATCTTAAATGGGAACATCTCGACAGAAGTCGAATGATCATAAACATCATACAAGCAAAAGGTAATAAGGATAGGCAAGTAATGTTAACTCCTGAACTTATTCCATTACTCGAAAAATATTATAAACAGTATCATCCAAAAGAATATGTTTTAAACGGACAATTCTCTTTGCAATATTCCGATAGAAGCGTAAACGAAGTAATGAAGCAATTGGCCGACAAAGCCAAAATAAATAAAAGAGTATACACGCATCTTATAAGGCATTGTTCTTTCACGCACATGGTAGAGCAAGGTATTGATATAAATCTTATTCAACGCTTAGCCGGGCACTCATCAGTAAAAACGACTTCAATATATTGCCATACCAGCCATAATTTAATTAGTAAAATTCCTTCTCCATTAAATAGCATAACGCTATAATTTTATTACTTACAAATTACAAAAGAGGGCAAACGCCCTCTTTTTTTTGTGCCAAAAAAATACATAAACAATACAAAAAGAAGCACAAAACATACAAATAATTACAAGTTACTACATTTTTTGGTACCCGGTGTAGAAAGCCCTGTATAGTTTTGCCATGCAAACTTTTATAAGGTAATTTGTTCGTAATGAATAAAATATTAAGCTTCTTTCAAGATCCCAACGCATTAATAACCTCCGGCAGTGGTACAGCCGGGGGTTTGTTTGCTGCTATCCGAAACAACTATTTTACAAATATAAATACAAAAGTCGTGTGTTCAATAAGCCTAACAGCAATCGTTGATATTATTGTTTGTTCGGCAATTAGCGCAGTTACAGGATTGTTTATAAAACTGATTTTTGATATTATTAAAGGAAAATTTAAAAAAGAAAAATGAGTACACTAAAAACAGTTGGTGCAGTTGCTGTTACAGGTTTAGTTTTATATGGTGGGTATAAATTATATACACTTTCCTCATTTTCCGATAAGGTTACCGATCGATTATCTAACCCTCGCATCCACAAAGCAGATGCGAGCGGATTATATTTTCGTACCGAAGTCGAAGTAACAAATCCAACCAAAACCAGCGTAACCATTACCAAACCCATAGTTTATTTAACAACGGATGGCGCAATGCTCACAAATTCGAACGCAAGCCCAAAAACATTTACAATTGAAAAATTATCGAATACCACAATCGAAACTATCGAAATTAAATTAGCTTGGATACAATTGCTTCCATTTGCTGGAGGTATACTAAGCCATTTATCTGATATTTATGCAGCTATTAAAAATATGGACATATCATCAGTACAAAAAATAATAGGAGTTCCCCTCGAAATGTACTATACATTATATGCAAACGGAATTAGTTATACATCAAAACCATCTAAAATATTATAATGAGCACAGTTAAGGACGATATAACCAACGGATGGCGACCTATTAAGGACGGTTCAGCCTATGTTAAGTATTTTCCTAGCCCTGACTATTCGCATCGCATTATTATTCCTAATAGCGAATATATTGACGATACCGTAAAGCTCATGCAAAAAGTTTGCTGGAAGTATAAAGCTGATGCAGCCAAAATAGCCCAAATACTTAAAGGTGATAATACCAACGAAACACTTTCAAATATTTGGAATTTTTGCTATACCTATATTCAATACAAAATTGATATACCAGGCGAAGAGCAAATTCGCCGTCCAGCACGTAGTTTCGCAGATAGAAATACAGGAATTGACTGTGATTGTTTTTCCACGCTTATTGGAGCGATTCTCCTCAATTTACAAATTCCTTTCAAATTTCGCATCACAAAATACGATGGTGGAAACGCATTTCAGCATGTTTATGTTGTTGTGCCCACTTCATCAGGCGAAATTGTTGTGGATCCGGTATTATCTAAATTCAATTACGAAAAAAAGTATTCACAAAAAAAGGACTATAATATGCCATTAAAAGGTTTAGATGTTGCAGTACTTGGCAAAGCCGGTAGCAACCCAAAAGGACAAATTACAAATATTTTATTCAGCGGTTTAGGCAACGTAAACCCAAACTCACAAGAAATACATAATACTTTAGTATTACTTCGCCAACTCATGGAAACCAATCCCGAAACAATATCAACGGTTGATTCTCCACGCGAATTTACACGTATGCTTGATTATGCCTTAAAATATTGGGACACAGATCGAGATAGAGCATTAAAAGTGTTGGAACTTAACGAAGCCAAATTAAACCAGATAAATGGTTTCTCTAATTCTGTAGGTTTTATTGATGAAGATATATTCGATACCGGACTGGATGATGATATTCCCTACGAAAAAGCATTTATTTCAGGATTAGGTAGCATATTTGGATCAGCAGCCGGAAAGGCAAAACGTGCAGCAAAAAAAGCAGAAAAAAAAGCTAAACCAAAGAAAAAAGGATTTTTTACTAAAATTGGCGAAGCGATTAAAAAAGGCGGTAAAGCATTCGTAAGGTTCAACCCTGTTACGGTTGCAGCGCGTAATGGCTTCCTGTTATTTCTCAAGTTAAATATAGGACACGTAGCCCAAAAACTTAAACCTGGTTACTCAGGCGATGCAAAAGCAAAAAAAGCATTAACCGAAATCGAAAAACTATATGTTGGTAAATTACAAGGAAAAACCGATAAACTTAAAAATGCTATAACAAAAAGCCACAGCAAAGCAAACCTTAAAGGATATGTGGATGATGGCCAATATAGCACACCCGATGCAAATTTCAGAGGCCTAGGAGCTGGTCCAGCGGCTGGAATAATTGTTGCTGCATTACCAGTAATTGGAATGGCTCTAAAAGCAATGGTTGATTCCGGATTAATGACTAAAAAAGAAGCTGAAGTAACACAATCAAATCTCGAAGCCGGTAATGACGAAACAGGGCGGCCAATAGCATTAGATCCTTCCGATCCCGATATAAAAGATGAAGGCGAACCAGCAGCAACAGACGATCGCACGTTTATGGAAAAAGCAAGCGATTTTGTAAGCGAAAACAAAATAGCAGTTGGAGTAACAACTGCGGCAGTTGTTGGCGTAGGAACATATTTATTATGGCCAAAAGGAAAGAAAAAAGCAGCAGCACCGGTTAGCGGACTTAGCGGACATAAAAAAACCTACAAAAAACATGATACTCAAGCCAAAAAATTAAGTTCAGGTAAAAAAGGAATAAAAAAAATCACCCTTTCATAAATTCAATAATTATTAATTAAACAATTACAAATCATGGCAAAAAAAGCAGGCGAAGTTGCTAAAAATACTTTGAAGCAACTCGCAAATTTAAAAAACATCAAAGATGCTACCATAAAAGTCCTAGCCATTACCGGCGGATTTATTGGCGGAACTATCGCCGCAAAAGGTATTGACAAATTCATGCCAATTGACGAAACCAAAACATTCGATCCTAAAAGCCTTGTAAAAACCGTAGGACTTGTAGCCGTTGGCCTTGGTGGTGCAATTTTGTTGAAAAACAACAATCTTAAACTCGTAGCTGCCGGTGTAGCTGGTGCAGGTATTAGAGAAGGAGTTCGCGTTTACGTAAAAAAGGATCTTTTGGCAGGCTTAGGCTTGACTGACGATACCGTAAAGTTAAAAATCGATTACAATGCTGATCTTCCTGAACTTCAAAATGAGCAAAACAAATCTTTCATGGAATTAGAAAATAATTCAAACTTCGAAGGATTTGAAGATTATGAAGAAGTAGAATCAAACTTATTACAATAAAAATTAAAAACCCCAATTCAATTAAATTTCAATTATTATTATTTATTAACTAAAAAACAACAACATTATGATTTTAAACGGAGTTATGTCAGGAAATATTGATCCTGCTTATGCAATCAGTGGTCTAAACGACGACGAATTAGTATCCCTTTTGGGTGAAATTAGCGCACTCGCACCAGCTCAAAGAGCAAAGGTGATGACTGCTATTACAGGCAAGCCAGCTGCTTCAGTTGGCGGTGGAAGTGCAAACATGACAAGTAAGGACGAATTTTTAAAACGCCTTTCATTGTTAAAAGGTGATGGTATTGGCGCAAAAATAAACGCTGGTGATTATCGCTTGGCTGACGTGGCTTTTTATCGTACAGCTTCTATTTCTCAAGTTACCGAGAAGAAAGTTTTAAACACCGACGATACCAAAGCTTTTGGCATTGGAAATTTACAGTTCCGTCAGTTACAAAAAGACCAGGTATTTTTGCTGCATGCAGTACGTTTGATGTATGGTGTAAATTCAAGCACAACCGATCCAGGAAATGTAGATTTTGATCTTATCCCAGCAGTAGTTGCAAATGGCGAATTTGAATTAAAAGCAAATGGTGGAGAAATCATACCATTATCATCATGCGCTATTTTCGATACCGAATTACAACAAGTTCCAAAAGGATATTATAAACTTGATAATCCAGTGTTAATTCAGACACAAAAGGACATCGAATTTAATATGTTCTGGAAAACTGCAGCAGTTCAGTATGCATGGTTAAAATTGATGTTAATAGGAACTATTACCAACAAACGCTAATCATTCCGAATTTATATTTAAAAAAGGGGAAGGGTACTATCCCTTCCCCTTTTTTTATTAATCATTTAAAAAAAGGAGTTAGCTATGAATGCAAAACGAGTAAAATACGAAGACATTTCTATAATTATACCTAGCGAGTCCGCAGCTGTATCGTTCGAGAAAGCAGTCGACATTAATTATAAATACATTACAGGCATTGCTCTTGTTTTACCTTATGATGGAAGCTTATTCGGCACTAGCATAAGTTTGAATATAGCAGGAGAAGACGTTTTTTTAGAGGGACACCCGGCTCGTTTACACTCAACAAAGGAGTTACACGATGTTTCACCAAACGAAACCTATTATAGCGGAACAAAGCACAATCCGTTAAAAGAGGAAGCCAAAAATAATCTTGTTAAAGGAAAATTAACAGACGGCGGAAACGCAACAGGCGTTACATTTCCTTATACGGCAATATTAAGCGTTCGCTTGGAAAATATTGAGGAACCTAAAGAGGAAAAAACAGAGTAGTTATTTATAAAAATTAAACAACAAAAACATGTTGGCAAAAAACGAAATAATTCGTAAAGTTATCTTAGACGAAATATCTGTAACAAGCGCGCAACAAGTTATACAAATAGAGCAAAAAATCCCCTCGCACATTTTGAAGTGCGTGGGAGTTTTTGCCCTTGTTAATAGCTATGTTGACACTACATCGCAACGAATTAAAATAGGCGAATTTAGCCTTCAATTTAATAATCAAAAAGTGCATCCAATTAATTGGCTAATTGGCTACGATAGAACACCGTCAGGAAGATTGTCGTATCCACTAACATTAAACGAGCCAATGTACCCAGGCGAATTGATTGATGGACATTATTTTGACGCAAATACGGCCTATAAAACTGGCGTAGGCCCTCCAGTTTTTCAACCCTACAAAGTTTTAATTATTCTTGAATGCATTGCCCAGCGAAAAGCCGATAAACTTAAAAAATAAACCATGGATCTAATTACAGCTTACATAGAAAATTTTTTAACTCGTAAAGGCTACGACATGAAAAATTGTTTGCTTAAAAAGAAGCAAATTATTACTAATTATTCAAGCGCAACGGTGTATTCATTTACAGCATCAAATGAATATTGGTGGCTTGTTTCGGATAAGTTAGCTATAGGTACAATTATCGTTTCCGACACTGAAGCATACCAAATTACCGAAGCTTTAGAAATTGGTACCGAAATTAATTTTCTCAAAGCATTTTCGGGAAACATCAGAATATTTGTCCCTGCAACTCCAGTAAAGCAAAGCATCGAATTTATTCAAGTTATTCCTGATAGCCACATACCACAAAAAACAGAAGAAAAACAAACACTGATTGAATTATTAACTGAAAAATTTAATCTACTTATCGAAACAATTAAAAATTAAAAAAGCAGCAGCATGGCAGAAATTGACAATATAATTGATGGTGTAGTACATTCGCTTTATTATATAAAAACAGCGATTCTACGCAACAATAAAGATGCGCAAATACATCTTAAAATCGAAAATGTTTGTGATGGTAAAAAAACTGTCGCAATTGAAAAAGGCGAATTAAAAGGAGCTAAAGCCAATATTTTAGCTCAAATAAAAGCCTATGCACCCGAAAAAATAATAATAACAGTTTTTGATGAAAAAAAATCATATCCTCCAAAAGTAATTGATTTTACAAAAATAGAGACTCAACCAGCAGTTGAAATACCACAAGTACAGCAAGCAGTACAACAGCCACAACAAATGCAGTTTGATGCAGCGGCCATAAATGGTTTAGTTGAACAAAAATTCAACGAAAAAGAACGTGAGAGAGAGCTTTTAGAATTAAAAAAGGAAGTTCTTGAACTTAAAAAAGACATTGACGATAAGGACAAAATAATTGATGTTTACGAAGCCAAAATATCAAAAAATAATCAACTTAAGTTATACGCCGGATTATTAAAAGAATCGGGCTTTGCTGGATTTGCATCAAAATTAGAAAGTTTGGCAGGCATTGAGGAAGATGAACAGCCAGATAACAACACAAGCACCGAACAGCAATTAGCAACCACTCCTGAACCTGGTGCGGAAGAAAGAGCTGGTTACCTAGGGAACCTGCACCCTCTCATCGAAACATTAAATTTAAATGCAGTTAAACGCATTTGGTTTGTGGTAGATACAATGATATCGGATCAGGAATTGAATTTTGAAAATATCGAAATCAATTTATTCAAAAATAAATTGAACAATTTTATAACCCAATTAAAAACCAACTAAAAAAGCAGCAACATGGCAACTTTCACATTTTCAAAAGAAATAGAAGCATCGGACTACACAAAAGCAAAAGAGTTACACGATGCAGCAATTGGTATTTTAACAGCAGCACGCACGCAATTAACCGATGCTGAATTTTTAACATTGGCAAAAAAAATAGTAAAAACGCCTTCGGTTGTAAAAAAGGCACTTAAATTTTTGTAATTATGGCTTATCAACTAACAGTACTCAGATTAACTAACCAACGTAATTTAGAAACGCTGGTAAATAAAAAAATTACTACAAAAAAAAGTTATAGCATGGTACAAGCATTTGTACCTACTGGCGTAGCTGGTAATTATTTTATTGTCCCAGTTAAAGAACCGGGTAAACTTATTGGTATTTCGACAGGGAAAATTGCAAACCTTGATGCAAAAATATTGTGCGAAATTCAAGCAAGTATAGCTGGAGTTGTTTATAAAGGATGGGTTAATACCGATGTTGTTGATGCGGCCACAAACACACAACCATTAACGCCAAGCGGAACAGCACCTGCACCAACTTTCGATACGCTTCCACCAGCAAGAGGAAGCGATACAATACCGCCAACAAATACAGATGTTAATACCGAAACAATACCTTATACTAAAAAACCCGGTGAAGCTGGATCAGGAAATATTTTTAAAATTTTATTAGGAATTACTGCGGGTGCAGGCGCAATTGCGTGGGCTACTGGAGGCTTTAAAAATCCATTTAAAAAGAAAGCAAAATGAGTAAAAATCTAGGCAATCCAATCCTCGCAGCAAAACTTGCATCTGATCCAGCACTTCGCAAAGATGTGAAAGATACTGCTATTAATATTACTAATAAAGTTGGTAGTTTTGTTAAAACCGCCTTCATTGTTGGTGGTGTTGGTGTTGGATTAGTTGCCATAAAAAAACAAATGGATAAAGCCAAAAAACGCAAATGGCTCAAAGCAGCTGCTAACGATCCTGACATAACCACAGCTATGCAAATGTGGGAAGAAATACCACAGCGTTACAAGCCCACAGGCAATTTAATTAATCCTCTTAACTTATTAGATAAAGTTTGGGGCGAAATTAAAGTTTGGGAAACCAGCAACGATAAGCGAATGTTAGAGTATGGAAGCCAAATAATTAAACTTGCTACAATTGAAAAAGTTTTCTCGGAATTATACAGCGCCAATGTTTACGAAATTTTAAGCCAAACAATGACACCAGCCAATTATCAGGAATTTCTCAACCGGGCAAAACGTGACAAAACACCTTACGAAAAAGTTATTACTGCTAACGTAGGTAAGGTGGTTGTGCCAAATAGAAGCACAACAGTTTACAGGAAAGTTTTTTTCCCGAATGCAAGTTGGGATAAATTAATTCAATTTCAAACATATCCTGTAACAACAAAAATGAATATTGGAGTTGCAACCGGTAAGTTGTTTCATAAAGACGGTGCAGACTATATTGAAAGTGTTGTAACAGGAAAAACAAAATACGCATTCTATACGCTTCAAACTGATGCCAAACTTATGGCACAATCCGAATTTGCAAAAATTCAGGATTCGCACCCTGGAATAGCTAAAATAATTTTATTACAAAACGAACAATCAGTAACCATATAAAAAACCAAATCATGAGTATAACTCCAGCACGTTTTAATAGTATTACAGGTTTCATCATTGATAATTTCGAGGGTGGCTATTTTCATCAAAACATGATCAGATCAGGAGAAATTAAAGATCCCCATAATTATTATGCTACATCGGGGGAAACATTTTTGGGTATTGATCGCAAAAATTTTTATTCTCCATCGCCATCATTTGCTAAATTTTGGCAAATGATAGATAACGCTGGAGCTTCTACTAATTGGCGTTACAATTATAAGGGCGGATCACTATATGCACCATTAAAAAAATTAGTTGGTGAATTTATGCAACCGATTTACGAAAATTGGATGCTTAAAAAACTAACGCCAAAAGCACGACAGATAATCGAAAGTGATGATCGATTAGTGTTTACATTTATTTACTTGGTTTGGAACGGATCAGGTTGGTTTAATAAGTTTGCCGCGATAATGAATGATAAAGTTGCAAAAGGTGTTACCAACCCTGATGCACTTGTAAAGGCAGCCAGCGATTATCGTATATCAACCGGAAATGCAATAATGATTAAAGCAAACAAGGAAATAATGGCTGTTATTGACCAATTAAAAAAAAAAGCCGATCCGGAATCTGGACAGGCGTATTAATAGGAGCAACAGTGTTCGGATTAACCAAATTGTTAAAACCCAAAAAAAAGAAAATTAAATGAAAACAATAGCAAAAGTAGGAATAGCAGCAGGGGTAGCAGCCGTTGTAATTGGTGTGGTGGCTGCATCATCAAATAAAAAAACACCAGCAAAAACTAGTGTTAATAAAACCGTAGTGCCAATAAAAGCAACTGCACCGGTAAAAAAGGAAAACAAAGGATTAAAAATCTTTGATGCATTTTCCAAACTTGCAAATAAAACATTAACCAACAAAAAAGAAGCTAGCGAAAGCGATAACAGAGCAAATTTTGATTTTTCAAAAGAGAGTGTCGCCCGATCAGGCTCTGGTGATTCTTACGGTAGTTTTGGATATTAATTTATAAAAAAAAAGATATTTGAAAGCAATAGCAAAAACTGGAATAGTAGTAGGAATATTGGGAGGAATAGCTGCTTTAGTTAGTTTTAAAGCAAAGCCAAAAATCAGTATTGAAAATGTTGATTTTATAGGAAAAAAGGTTCGTTACAAAATGTCGGCAGGTATTGGCGGCAATGTAATGGAAGGAACAAAATTATATACCGACAAAACCACAACTAAAAAAATATTTGGTAAATATGCTTTCCTTGTTTCGTCCGAAGGCCAAGGCTTTGCTCTTATGATTATAAAATCAGGAAAAAACGCACCAGTAGCTATAACAACCATCAACTTGCAAACCAAAAAAATAAATGCCGACTTGAATCAAGGTGTTGAATCGGAAATGTTAACCGATAAAGCTGTAGCATTACTTCCTGCTGATTTTAGTCCCGATGAAAAATCAGAAAGAAAACTCAATAAAGACGGAAAACAATCAGGAAAAACAAACTTAAATTTAAAAGAATTTTCCCAAAATATGAGGCCTGCAAATCCATCTAAAACTAGATATACCGAAAACGATGAACTAGGTTCTTCTAATCCAAATTTACTTTATTAAAATAATTATTAATCATTAAAAAACAAAAATCATGACAGCAACAAATTCAAGTATCATTTTAACGCGCAAAAACGACGGCGCAAGAGTAGGAGTTTCATTAGTTACATTTTTGGAACACATTAAATCATTAGATAATGTAAACAGTTCTATCAGAATTGATGGCGTTGAATACTCAACAGCCAATTTGGTAGATGCAAACGACAGCGAATTAATTAAAGTATTTGCAGCCGACCAAGCAGATTTGCAGGCAATTGCAGCAGAGAGCACCTATACATTTACAGTAGTTGATGCTGTTCCAGCAAATAAATACATTGCTGGTGCATTATTAAAAGTTAATACACAAGTGGCATGTGATGCTGCCGGTATTACTCTTGATATTTTTGTAACAGGAGAAAGCCGTGCAAAATTAATCCGTTTCGATACCAACGCAAGCGCATCAAAAGCAGTTGGCGATTATCTTGTATCATCAGTAGATGCAACGATTGAACAAACAAAAGATGCTACCTATCCGCAAAATATAGATTTCGTTTTAGCAGTTGTTGATGCAATGTCAACTCTTGGTTTAACCGATGGTGATATTGAATTATGGATCATGGTAAAAGATTTTCCATCCACAGCCGAATAATTTAAACTTTTTAAGCAGCAATTAAAATGAAAAAAACATTATTTAAAATAGCACAAAATAATTTTCAAATCAAGCAGGTCGAAAGCGAAATTTCGGCCTTGCTTGATTTCCTTTCGGACAAAAAAATAAAAAATTTTGCCGAAATTGGTACGCATTATGGCGGTACCTTTTTCATGTTTCTTAAATCGTTCGAAAAGGGCGGTATAAAAATTAGTATAGATCTTCCCGGCGGAAAATGGGGCGGCCTAACTGCAGCTGAAATTTCCGAACGAAATAAAAAACTACAAATCGAATCGGATAACGAAATTTGTTTTATTTCGGGAAACTCACACGATGCAAAAATTGTTGACCAATGCGAAGCTGCATTATGTCGCCGTTTCCTTGGTAGCAAAAAACTTGATTTGCTTTTCATTGATGGCGATCATAGCTATTATGGCGCACGTACTGATTACATGCTGTATAAAAAATTCGTTAAAAACGGTGGTTACATTGTTTTTCACGATATAAAAAAATCGGAATTTCATGCGGTGCAAAATTGTTATGTTTCCGAATTTTGGGACCAAATAGAAGTCGAAACAGATCATACCAGGGAGTTCAGCGACTCATCTGAGTCGTTTGGTGGTATTGGATTAATCAAAAAAAATACCATGTACGAAAGTCTTCCTGATATTAAAACGGAGATACACCAAATCTATTACAACGAAGCAACAAAAAAAATGCTTCAACCTTTATTTACTCCATACTTCAATAAAAAATTCAGTCCATATTTCGAAAATCAAGTATTAATCGATCTATGCGATAACGGATTGATTGACAAAAAAAACGATTATGTTGGAATCACCAGCCCACGAATAAGCGAAAAAACATTTTTTACCGATGCTGAACTATTAGGCGAAGTTGCTAAACATAACGGACGGCCAGACTGTTTCATTTATTCGAATTACAACAATCAATTTGAAACTGAATTTTGGAAAAATACTTTTCTCGAAAGTCAGGAAATTGCAGGAATAATTGATAAAACAAGCATTTTACCTTTCAAAATAAAAGACACAAAAGACATTTGGAAAAACTGTTATTGCAATTATTTTATTATTCGTCCTGAGTTGATGATTGAATATATTAATACAGTGCTTAAGGCTATCATCAATTATTTTAATGTAACAGATTTAGGTTTAGGGCACACAGCCGAAGATAATTTACTGCGTATCCTTATCAATCGAGAATATAAGCATCGAAAAGATACTGGAGTAAAATACACAATCTCAGTTTTTTTCATCGAGGGTTTATTTGGCAGTTGGTTAGCAAGCCGCAAAGATATTGTTTGCAAAACTATTGTATCAAAAAACAAAGAACATATTTCAGTAGATGCAAAAAATCAAAAATTTGTAAAATCACTAAGTGCAAAATAAATGATAATAGGAATAGGATTAAATAAAAAACTAGAACACTCCAGGGTAGTTAATTACGATGCTGACGCATCGTATAAACCCGACCAAATGTTATTTTATCCGGCTTCGGGAGTTCAGAGCATTTACGAAGTTCTACTATTTACCGATCCGGGCGATACGCCTGTGAGCGCACCTACAAAGTTTTTACTTAAAATTGACGGCGGTAACCCTGGTACAGACGAACGCAAAGGAACAATTGCACTTGGTACTCCTGGAGTGGCCCAGCCAATAACATTTACTACGGCATTTTTAGCGGCTTACGATTTTATTACAATATTTTGTAAAGATGGATCAGGTAATTGGATGCCTTATGCAATAAACAGCGTAACGCTTGCAGGATTTGATATTACCGTTCCCGATATAGGAACTCTATTTTATTTATGTAAACTCAGATAAAAAATGAAAAACAGTATTAAAAAAACAATTCTCGTATTCTTTGTTTTTGCTTCGCTTTTTGCAAATGCGCAAACAACACCCATGTATGGAATTAAAATAACAAATTCCGCATTATGGAACAAAATTTTAAGCACAAACGGAACTGGTGTTGTAATAGGCACAACATTAACAAATGGGAGTGTGTGGTATAATGGTGCAGGCGTACCAGGTGTTGGATTAGGAGTTACTGGAGATTATTATTTGAATGATTCCAACGGAGATGTATATGTAAAATTAATTTCAGGATGGGCTTCCATTGCAAACATACTAGGGCCACAGGGAGCAACTGGAATTACAGGCGCAACAGGAAACACAGGAATAACAGGCGCAACAGGCGCAACAGGAAATACAGGAATAACAGGCGCAACAGGAGCAAGTGGCGCAAGTGGTAGTTTGGATGCTTGGGGTTTATTAGGCAATTCGGGAACAACAGCAGCAAATTTTATTGGAACTACGGACAATGTACCTTTAAAAATTAAAGTTCATTCACAAAAAGCAGGTGAAATTGACAGTAGTTTAGGTATAACAACATTTGGTTTTCAGGCAGCTAACGCTCCACCAACAACGGGAGTTGGTAATACTTCAATAGGGCAAAGAGCTGGATTTTCAAATACAACAGGAAACTATAATGTGTTTTTAGGTTATGATGCAGGATTCAGTCATTTTTCAAATCATTGGAGTGAATACCCTTCGGCAGAAGGCGCTTCTGTATACATAGGTTATGGAGCAGGATATTCCGCAGATTCTGGTTTTGTTACAGTAGCAATAGGTAATAGACCTCTTTATAATAATACAAAACCAAACAGAGCGTTAGCGATTGGAAACGAAGCTGCAATAAATTCACAAGGTAGAGTTTTTGCACTTGGCGATTGGGCAGGAAAACTTTACACAGGTGGAAGTGGTATGTTTATGGGCGATTTAACAGGGGATGAAACCACAACAGCAACTGATATTATACTTATAGGACATCAAGCGGATGGTAATGCGGTAGCAAGTATTGGAATTGGGAGTAATTCAGGAGTTGGCGGAACAGGAAGCACCGATAACACAGTAGTTGGTTTTACTTCGGGGAATAAATCATTTACGGGAACACAAAATACTATTTATGGAGCTTATAGCGGATATTCTCTTACATTAGGGGCAGGTAATTCTTTTTTTGGTAGAACATCGGGAGAATTAAATACAGAAGGCAGTAATAATACATTTATAGGAACAGGCGCAGGAAAGAAAAACACGATTGGCGTTGAAAATGTAATGACAGGTCAAAACTGCGGAATAAATAACGTTAGCGGAAGTTATAATTCTTTTAGCGGAGTTTATTCAGGTTATTCAAATACAGCATCCAACAATACAGCACAGGGTTACCAATCATTGGTTTACAATACAAGTGGAACAAATAATTTAGGACTTGGAACATACGCAGGGGCGTATAACACCACCCAATCAAATAGACTGTATGTAAATTCAATCAACAGAATTAACATATTAGGCGACACAACTCTGTCAATAATCTACGGTTTACAGGCAGCAACAACTGTAAACCAACAATTAAGATTTAATTCCAACGTCTTAATAACCGATACGACTGAGTTAATCAATAAAACATTAGGAACATCAGATAGTATATTAGTGCGAGAAAACAATATTGTAAAGTATAAATTAGGAAGTGCTAATTTTTGGAAAACGAGCGGAAATGTCCAAAAAGCCGATAGTTCATATTTTATCGGAACTACTAATGCGATTGGGTTTGGCTTTAAAGTAAATAATTCAGAAAAAATGCACATCAATAATAGCGGTCAAGTTAGTATTGGTGGTGCGCCATACGCTACTACAAGTTATAAACTATCTGTTAACGGAGGTCTTTACGTAACGGAGGCTATCCAAACAATTCAGGATTCATATGCAAGAGATTTATTTTCCACTGGTGGAGATTTTAATTTTTTATATGGAGCGGCATGTAGAATTAAATTTAATGTTCGTTCTTCGGTAGATGGATATTCGTTGACTTTTTCAGGAAGTGATTGCAAAGCAACAACAGCAAATCTTTCGGGTGGCTATCTTTATTTTAAGACTGGAATCTCTACTGGAAACAGTAGCGCTAAAATTGAATTTTGGACATCGGGCGGTGGTTTACTTAACGGAACTACCGATTTAACACCTACACAAAAATTAGTAATTACAGGTGTCGGCGGTCAAATTTGGACACCATTAAACACTAAACTAACCAATGCAGACTCTCTAACCGAAGCTGGCGGCATACCATTAGCAGCAAGCACAACCGTTACAAATAAAGGAGCCTATATAATTAATTACAACCAAAACGCAGCAACAATGGATTTTACTGCCAATCCACAAATAGATACAACTAACGCAGTTGAAGGTCAATTAATTATAATTAACAACGTATCACCAACAGGCAAAACAATAGTATTTGAAAATGGTACAGGATTGCTCTTACAAGCAGCAACTCGTTCATTAGGTCAAGGAGATGCAATTCAATTGGAGTGTATAAAAATCAACAACACTCGGTACTGGCGAGAAAATTGGTTTAGTAATGTAACACCTTAAAATAAAAAAACCATGAAACGAACAAACATTCTTAACGTAATTGCAATAATTGTAATTATTGGTTATCTTGCTTTTACAGCATTATTATTTTTCTTCGAAATTCCTGAAAAAAATGCAGAATTATTAAAAACAATTTACCAAAGTACAATTGCGCCTGTATTTTTGTCGGTTATCTATTTCTTTTTTGGCAGTAGCAAAGGCAGCCGAGATAAACAAAGTAGTAATTAATTAAAATCAATTATATGAAAACAGGAGTTAAGGTTTTATTTGGATTTGGCGCAGTAGCAGCATTAGTAGGCAGTTATTTTGCTTTCTTTAAAAAAAAAGATGATGCAAGCAATCAAAGAAAGATAGCAGATAAGGAGCCTCAATACGATGCAGATGGTAATTTGTTGGATACAAATATTTCAGCAGGCCAAGGAAAACAAACACCAGGCATATTGTTGGATACAAATATTTCAGCAGGCCAAGGAAAACAAACACCAGGCATACCAACAATCCCAGCAGGAAAAGGGAAAACAATACCACTACAACCGGCAGGTAAGGGAAAAGTGATATCAGGTTTTTCGGACGAAATATTAACAAACATGCATATTTGGTAACAGTATTTTTATATGGAAGAAAATAAAATATCCGAAAATGAAATATCGTTTGTTAATAAAATGCTTGTTGAATTAACGGCCAATATTAAATATCATAAAATTGGCATTGAAAAAATTGCAACCGGCTTCCAAATCTTCAACAAAAACAAAATAAAAGAACTCACAGAGCTTGCAATAGTTTTGCGAGCTCGTCAAATTGCAAACGAAACAATAAGCAATTTTGAAAAATATAAAAAAATTGTTGCACTTTACAATAAACAAGCAAACCTGAGCCAGCGCACAAGTACAAGTATGCTGCTGCAGCAGTATAGCACTCCAGCACCTATCAGTTACATTGCTAGTTTGTATGTTTATGGTTTTGGTATTAATGATGTTGGAAGTATGTTTTTTGAGCCATCAGCCGGAAACGGTTTGCTTACTATTGCTTTGCCAATGCAGCAAACAATTGTAAACGAACTGGACGAAATCCGTTTGGCAAATCTTCAATACCAAAGTTATTTAAAAGTTACCAATCAGGATGCAACAATACCATTTACCGAATATTACAAAAAGTTTTCCGGCGTTGTTACAAATCCTCCATTTGGCACTTTGCTCGAGGCACACGACTACGATGGTTACAAAATTATTACCATGGATCACCTTATGTCACTTCGCGCTTTAGATTGCATGCAGGATAACGGCAGGGCGGCCATAATAATTGGCGGCCATACTACTTGGGACGATAAAGGCCGTACACAGCAAGGAAAAAATAGTTTATTCCTTAACTATCTTTATTCTCACTACAACGTAGATGATATTATTCTTATTGACGGACACAAACTATACAGCCGCCAAGGCACTGCATTTGACACCCGGCTTATTCTCATCGATGGCCGCAAAACAAAAACCGAAGGTTTTGCTCCTCTTAAAAATTCACTTATAAGTGAAGTAATGATCGATTTTACCGATTTATGGAACCGAGTATTTGATAAAGTTGATAATCTTGATAAAATCAAGGAAAACTTAAAACTTAAAATGAAACTCAAAGCAGCAACTCTAGAGTTGGGCGGTATTGTAAACGAAATTGATGATGAAAATATTGAAAAAATATTAAAAAGGATTGGCAAAACTGTTATCGATTATGGTGGAGTTGAAATCCCAATATTATCAGAAAGAGAATATCATGACAAGAAAAATTTAAATATATGGATTGGAAAATATGATTCACAAATGGGCAGAAAGCTTGTTGTTTTTAATAAGAGTTATGGTGATAAAAAAGAAGATGCAATTGATGAAATAAAAGAAAAAATAAAAGAAGTGTATGAAAATTTTATGCAACAAATTGAAACAAAAACCGAAGTAAATAAATTAATAGATCAGGGGGCAAAATATTTTTCAAATTACGATGTTAAACAATTATTAAAAGAAACACTTCCTGGATTTATTGGGAAAGAAACAAACGCTCAATCAGGAAGCGACTATTTGAATTTTTACGGACATAAATTAAGATTTTCAGATCACGCACGACCTTATAATTCAAAATGGAATTTTATTCATGGAGAAAATCATATTGATGCGATTAATGGATTATTAACTAAAAATGAAATTATAGGATGGATTGTTAATTTAACAGATAATACAATAGGTGATATTGATAAGGAAAAAATAAATAAATATTTTGATAAAATGCCTATACCACAAAAAGTAATAATAGAATATCCAAATTTATAATCATGGCAAAATTAAATAAAACAGAAATAGACGATACTCATTACGCATTTTTATTTGAATGTCCAGGATGCGAACATGCACATGTGGTTTATGTAAAAGAAAGTGCTCAAAAAATTGCATGGGATTTTAACGGAGATATTGATAAACCAACATTTTCACCATCCATATTAAATAAGTGGACGGAAGGCGAAGCTCATAAAGTATGTCATTGTTATATAGAAGATGGTAAAATACAATTTTTAGGCGATTGCACACATGAATTAAAAAATCAAACCGTAGAACTTCCTGAAATTGAATAAAAGAAATAATATGAAAAAAAAACTGGATCAGTATGTTAAAATTGTAAGCCACAATACCAAATGTTGGTTATACGTTGCTATTGACAGAAAAACAAATATGCCTATTCGCACCGAAAGCGGTTTGCAAATTGGTACTGATTTAAAAACTTTTAAAGCAATTCCGTTTCATCCATCCGATGTAATCGCATTTTACGAGGGTTCGCTAGATGATGTAACAGGTTTAGGAATGCCATACATACCTACAGCCGATGTTTGTACGGTACTCGATACCATTGTACCCGACAGCATGGGTTACGAAACTCATATTGCGGTCAGGATCGTACAGGAAATTGTAGGCAAACATTTGAATGAATGGGTTGCTGAAAAATTACATTATACCGAATTAGAATTATGCAAATCCCTTTCGGCCGAACAGGTAGATGCAGTTGCTTTAGGTATTTACAATATCGAATACAAAAAGCAAGGAATGATTATAGGCGATCAAACCGGTATAGGAAAAGGCCGGGTAGCAGCCGCAATGATCCGCTACGGTTTTTATAACGGTTATAAACCTATTTTCCTTTCCGAAAAACCAAATTTGTTTACTGACATTTATCGCGATTTGGTTGATATTGGAAGCAAAACGCTTATTCCATTTATCATTAATGGCAAAGAAGCAAAAACCGATATCAAAGATGAAGATGGTAACGTAGTTCACCAGGCACTACCAAAAACCGAACAGGATAAAATTTTCAAAAGCAAAAAATTTCCTTCCGGATACGATTTTGCTTGCGGTACCTATACTCAATTTAACTCACCAACGGAAAAATTTGTAAAACCCGATTTTCTTAATGCAATAGCAAAAGATAATTTACTAATCATGGACGAAGCGCATAACGCAAGTGGCTCATCCAACACAGGCGAATTTTTGCAATCTGTTCTGGTGGATTGCAAAGGCGTAATTTTTCTTTCGGCAACATTTGCCAAGCGGCCCGACAATATGCCGGTGTATGCACTTAAAACAAGCATCAGCGAAGCCAATATGACAAACGATGAACTTGTAGAAGCAATAATAAAAGGAGGCGTTGCATTGCAAGAAGTTTTGGCTGCTCAACTTGTAAGTGAGGGGCAAATGTTAAGGCGCGAACGTAGTTTCGAGGGCGTTGAAGTCAATTATATTACGCTCACCGAAAAGGAAACAGAACATAAAGCCGTTTTCGATACCATAACCGAAATATTACGTGATATTATCAATTTTCAAACCGAATACGTTACAAAAAACGTAGAAAATATGGATAAAATCGCGGCAGCCGAAGGTAAAAAGATTGAGGAGCGCAAAGGAACTAGCAAAGCAGGTGTTGACAATACTCCCTATTTCAGTAAGGTTTTTATGGTAGTTAATCAAATACTATTTTCGCTTAAAGCTCGTAGCGTTGCAGAATTAGCCATACAACGATTGAGCGAGGGTAAAAAACCTATTATTGCATTTTCGTCAACAATGGAAAGTTTTTTTGATGATATGCAAAACGAAGCCGGGCAGCAAGTAACACCGGGTGACACTGTAAACCTTGATTTTAAAGGTGTATTGCAAAAAGGTTTAAAAGGTGTTATGAAATATACTGAAATCGATCTAATGGGTAACCGGGTGCAAAAGTATTTCGAATTATCGGAATTAGCGCCGGAAGCTCAGGAAATGTACCATAGCATTGTAAAAAAAATAAATACAGTAAGTACCGGTATTTCGGTTAGTCCTATTGATGTCATTAAGGACATCATCCGCAAAGCTGGTTATACTTGTGATGAAGTTACCGGCCGAAAAAACGAAATTCAGATTATTGAAAATAGTAACAACGGTGTTTTAATGAGCCGTAAAAAGTTATTGGCCAATGATGCTTTTCGCATGTACAATAATAACGAGCTTGATGTTTTAATGATAAATCAGTCGGGCAGTACTGGTGCATCAGCACACGCTATTGTTACTCCCAAAGTAAAACGTGAAGATGTAAAACAGCGTGTGATGATTATTTTGCAGCCTGAGTTAGATATAAATCGGGAAGTGCAAAAACGAGGGCGTATCAATCGCACAGGGCAAATAATGAAACCTATTTACGATTATGTTTCTTCCTGCATACCGGCCGAAAACAGGTTAATGATGATGCTTCGTAAAAAATTAAAATCGCTCGATGCAAACACAACCAGCTCCAGCAAAACAAGCGACAATATTTTAAACGTAGATGACTTTCTGAACAAATACGGCGATAAAATTGTGTTGGAATATCTTAAGGAATATCCCGAATTTAATAAAGCAATTGATGATCCGTTAAGCATTGGTAACGAAGAAAAAGAAACGGCCAGCGAAAATGCAGCTTCCAAAGTTTCGGGGCGTGTAGCCGTTTTAAGTACTGAGCAACAGGAAAAATTTTATAATGATATTCTCGAGCGTTACAACGATTATGTAAGTTATCTGAAGCAATCCGACCAGTACGATTTGGAAGTGCAGGAATTAAACCTACAAGCCGAAACAATCGATACACAAACATTGATCGAGGGCAAAGCCGGTAAAAGCGTTTTCAGCGAAAATACTTTATTGGAAAAATGCCAGGTTAACGTACTAAAAAAACCATTTACTACGGAAGAAATTCGTAATATTTTAAATGAAAATTTACAAAATCGTGATGGCAAAGAAATTCAATCCGAAACAATTAATCAGGCAAAAACATTTTATGCAAATAAACTTGCTATTGACATTGAAAAATTGCAAAAAAAATATGATAAACTTATTGAGGATATTCCAAACGAAAAAGGATATGCAAAAACCGATCAGCCTGAATTATATTTGCGCGAACGAACACAAATATTAAATGATGCGCGTACAGATGCAATCCACAAAGAAAACGAAGTTTCGGAAAACAAATTTTACAACATTCACAATATCCTTAATTTTTATTATCCGGGCAAAGCGTTGAACATTCCTACAATCATGCAAAACATGACGGTTAAAGGTATTTGCATGGGTTATAACATTGACAAGAAAAAAGACAATCCTTTTGCGCCATCAGCAATAAAAATAAAAATTGCCATTGCTTCAACCGATAAATATATTGACTTAACCCTCTCAGGCGATCCCGGTAAAAAGCTAATGGAAATAATGGGTTACTCAAATGCAATTACTCGCAGCGAGCAAGACGATGTTATTAATAATTGGGAATATTACACAAAAAACAGCAGTGGAAGCCGCCGACAGGCCTATATTATTACAGGCAATATTTTACAGGCGTTTGCATCATATACCGGAAAACTTATTAGCTATACCACAATGGACGGTAGCATAAAAAAAGGTATTCTACTGCCCGAAAATTACGATCCTGCAAAGCAGGGCCGTAAACTGATATCGGTGCCTATAATTAAAGCACTTAATTATATCAAACAAATGAACCAGGGCATTTTTATTTATTCCACCGATGATAAAATTTCAATTGAAAAATTTAGAGATTCCGGCGAAAATAATTACAGAATGTTTGTCCCTGCAAACAAAGCATATCAAGATGTTTTTAAAGATGATAAAATCATAAAAATTTGCAATAATCCTCGTGATGGCTTTGAAAAACGAGGCAATCAGATGATAGCATATTTCGAAAACGAAAAAATATCAAAGCTCGTTGATCATCTACAAGAAAAACATAAACTATCCGTTAGCATGAGCCCATCCGTTTACGACCAATTTATTGATAAAAAAACCGTAAACAAAACGCAAAATCAAAAACTGATTGATTCGGCCGAAGCACAATATAAAATTGATAAATCAAATTTTGAAGATAGGAAAAACATTGCAGTACCGGTTGAAAAAGTTAAAGCAGCTACAACCACAAACATAGCATTGCTAAAGCTAAAACTTAAAATGAAAGCAAAGGTTTTGGAGTTAATGGATATGTCCGAAGCATTAACAGGTGCCGGCAAATGCGCACAAACCGGTTGTGTTGTATATCGTAAAGGATTTTGGCGTGTAAAATCAAACATTACCGGAAAACTTTGGAATGCAAAATACAAAACACCGGAATTAGCAAAAGCTGCAATAGCAGCTTATCACGTAAAAAAGAAAAACAAATAAAAACAACACTATGATAACAAAAACAAACTATTACAGCGAAATTGAAAAAATTGGTTTAACAAACCTACCAAAACCATTGCAGGAAATGCACGACCTTATTAACCAGCTTACCGACAATGGTAGCGATTGGAGTAATTACGATAACGATCCCGAAACTCAGGAATATGCCAAAGTGCAATTTACCAAGGTACAAGAATTTTTGGACAAAAAAAGTCCAAAAACCAAACCTGATATCATCCCCGAACCAAAAAAAGAAGTTGTGCAACATCCTGCTGCACAAAAACCCGCAAAAAAAGAAAAATATCCAAAAAAAATGTATAATTTGATTTATAAAAAACAAATATATGAAATTGAAGCTGACACAAAGGATGAAGCTTTAAAAAGTGCAATAGAATCATTAAAACCAAATAATCCAAATGAAATTGAAATTAAAAATATGTTTATAAGAAAAAATAAAAATGATGTTCCTAAAATAAAATATTCAAAAAACAATAAATCCATAAAAATGGTTGAATTAGTATCTACAGAAGTAAAATTTATTAAACGCTTTGTTGCTATGCATAACAAAGTAAAAACGCAAGCCGAAATACTAAATTTTATTAATACTCTGCAAAAAGCAATACTCGAAAAACGCATCCGCAAAACTTCGCCCTATGCAACCGAAATTAAATTAATTCAGGACCGTTTGATCGAGGCCTACGATAAAATGGGCAATACAATCGAAATAGCAATTGCACCTGATCGCTTAAGTACATTTATGGATTACGCCAATAGCGAAAAAGTGATGTTAAGCATTGTTTACATTAAGCAATTCATAGGGCTGCACGGCAAAGAGGGAATAAAAGAAAAAGCAAAAAACCTTTTAACCAGGATTAATAAAGCCATTGCATCCAAAAAAATTCACGATCAGGATCCATACGCCGAAATGCTTAAGGATGTTCTTATACATTTGAACGAAGTAAGCACAGGAAAAGCAAAACGCTTGAGCGTGGAGCCAGCCGAACTTAACGGAATGAAAGCAGCTTGTAATTGCAAAAAACTAGACGGAATATTTCAATCAAAACAGCATAAAGAATATTACGAAAATAGATATAAAAAAGAAATGCTTAATAATGCTACCTTCATTGATAAAAGAGAACGTGCAAAGTTTTTAAAATGGGTAAAAGTTGAACAAAAAAAGGAAGCTAATGAATTAGGTAGTTTAATTCCCGGTTTAATGAGTAATATGATAGCCAATGCACTTTATGATCAAATACCTGGAGTTAAAAAACCAACCGGTACAATTGTTCCATCAATTATTGATAACGAAAAAATTAACTCCATGGATTTACAAAACATGAAGTTCGAAACCATTGGTTTAAAAGGAAAATACGGTGAGCTTATTGGCGATCCGGTTGAACCTTGGGCTATGATGGTTTATGGTGGTCCCGGCAGTGGAAAAAGCACATTTGCAATTGATTTTGCACGTACATTAGCCGTTGACCATAATAAAAAGATTGCATTTGTTCCAAAAGAGGAAGGCGTACGATCAACCGTTAAGGATAAGTTTACCAGGTTAAACGCTTTTCATTCAAATATAGATTTATTCCCGAATAAACTTCCTAAAAATTTGGATGATTATAAATATTTGTTTATTGATAGCGTAAATGAAATGGGCTTAGACGTTGATGCACTCAGCAATTTAATGGCAAAGCATCCCAAAGTTTCGTTTGTTTTTGTTTTTAAAGGAACAAAAACAGGCGGCTTCCGGGGAAGCGAAGAATTTGAAAACTTAGTTGATGTTTCAATCAGTGTTGACAACGGAACTGCTGCAGTACAAAAAAGCCGTTTCGGAGGAAAAGGTAATATGACAGTTTATGCTACCGAGGTAGCCAGCGAACAGCAAGCATAAGGTTAAAAAGGTTCATGCTGCACCTTTTTTCGCCTGCATTTATGCAGGCGTTTTTTTTTTGTGCATAAAAAAAAAACGCCTACCGTAAACGATAGGCGTTTTTAACACAAAGAAAAATAATCATCATACTAACCTCGCTGCAAATATAATAAAAAAACCTACGATTTACACCGTAGGTTTCTCTTTTTTAACAATAAATAATCATTATACATGAATATGAAAAGAACGTGAGCAAAGATATATAATTTATTTAATAAGCAAACATTATTAAAAATAAAAGGCTTCCCGGGAGAAAAGCCTTTTACCAAATCAAAATAATAATTATGAAAATATGAAAATATAAACAGTGCAAATATAATCATTTTTTAATAAAAAAGCCTTTTACTTAAAAAATAAAAGGCTTTTGCTGCAAGTAAATATTTTCGGTTAATCTTTTAGTTTGATGGCATCGGCTTTATCCATGTTTTCGTCTGTAAAAATAATTCCATCAGCACTGGAGTAATCTTTTTTCATTTTCTTGATCATAGTTTCTACCATCGGGCCGGGTTTTACCGAATTTGTAATACCGGGAGCTTTAACACTTCCAATATAATCGTAGTTTCCTGCCGGTTTGCTCTTGTAAAAAATGCAAACGCCCTGCATCTGCTCAACGATTGCAGTGTTTTTGTTCAAACTTTGATAGGTAAAGGCCGAAGCCATCATAAAAATTGCTAAAATTGCTATCGAAATAGCTGTTTTCTTTAAAGTTTTCATAATTTTTTTTGTATTTATTGATTTATATTGGCAAATGTATAACAAAAAAACTGCCAAAATCTAAAAATTAGACAAATTTAGAAAAAATTAGATAATTTTAGTAATTAATTTTACTAGATTAGACAATTTTAGTATTATTTTATTACTTTTTAGTAATAAATTAGTATTAATTAGTATTATTTTATTACTTTTTAGATAAAATTATAAAAAATTATACATTTTTTCATAAAATTTTCTTAAAAACCTAAATGTTAATATCATGTTAATAAAAAATAAATTATTTTTGTCGGGTTAATTATTTTGAATGTATTTTTGTTGCGAAAATATAAACGGATTTAAAATGTTAAACCAAACAAACAATCCTGACTTTCCTATAATTAATATGAATCGCAACATAATGCACGATTCTGTATTTACAAAATCAACTAAGCAAATGATTGCTGCATATAATGTTGTTAAAGAACATGGCAATAGAATAAATATCACAAATAAAAATGATGCTTACCAAAGCGAATTATTTGTTATGCGCAATCTTAAACATGTATATAAAGAAAACTTTGAAGATATTGCAATATACCATATTACTCACTTGAACCAATCAAAATTATGGAACCAACAGCTATTGAATTAAAAGCACGAGCGATAAGAGCTAAAAAGTATGATGAAGAAAAAAAGTATAAAAATTTAGTTAATACAAAATTCGAAAGCCTTGTGCTAAAATTCTTTATTTCCTTTACAAATAAATATGTTTACGCACGCGATTTATTGAGAAAATCACATATTGTATTTAAAATTTTTCCAATAGCCGTTAACAATTGCCTCCCAGTTACATCAGTTACTAAGCTAAAGGACCTTGACAACTTGCAAACCGAAAAATGTTATCTTGAATTAACTAAAGTATTCCACAACAATATAGGATTGGAAAGAACCGAAACAATGCTAATAGGATTATTCCAAAATCGCATGTTCGAAGTATTGCCAAGCGATTATAAAAGCAAACAATCAATGTTGTACAAAGCGCTTCCCGATATTGTTGACGAATTGGATTTAGAAACTGAGCCAAAACTCGAAGACTACTACGCTAATTGGGGCAAAGAAATTAAAACCCTCAATGAATTTATTTTGTACGTTGATAAGTTTTTATTTAATTAATGTTATGAATTATTTCGAAAACTGCACAACCTTAGACGAAGCCAAAACTCGCCGTAACGAGCTGGCTAAACTGCATCATCCCGACCATGGGGGAGACAATAAAGTTATGCAGGAAATAATGCAACAATACTTTGCTTTTTTTGCAAACTTTGGCAAGCAAAACAATACCGATCCAATAGAAATTAAAATAGATATGGACGAAGCTCTCAGTTTCTTCGAAAATGCTTTTGGCGAAAAATTTGCAAAAACAGCCGTTGGAATTATCATCGAAAATCCCGAACTGGTTGATAGTGTTTCAAAGGGTGTAAAAGTATTGCTAGCAAAATACACCAAGCCGGCTACAGCCAAAACAATAGGAGTTATAGCAAATGTAGGAATGAGAATTTTTAATGATATACATAAAAACAAACAAAACAAATGAATCAAACAACCTTAACATCCTTAATTTTTGTATCAATAGCATTATGCTTGCTTATCTTTTTTATTATAAAGGAAACGCGAAGCCGCCGCAAGGTTAAAAAATATTTAGAACACTATAAAGGCGAAGCCGGAATAGCTACCAAAAAAGAAGAAATGGAAATAAAAAAAGTCATCAAAAAAAAGGAATTTGATTTTGTAATGAATTACCGTAAGCCCCAACTTTGCGGAGCTATACACAACTTTAAATATGTTTATCATAACGCAAAAGCAAAATATAATAAACATGTAAATAAATATGTAACAGTCAATTCCAATTTAATTATCCGCATCGTTAAACGATTAGGCGGACAAACATACTGTTGCATGGTTGTTAAAAAAGGAAAATGCTAATGGAACTGGTAAACATAAAAACTTGCTATCATGCAACCGTTGACGGAAAAAAGGATGATTATTTAATAACCGGACTGCAACAAATACATGCAGATGTTATAACTGAAGCATTGCAAAATTATATTGAAAAAAAGCACAATCTAATGAAGAATCTTCGAACCAAAAAAAAAATAAGCAAAGCCGATCAGGAGCAAATCAATACACTTATAAATCAATACACCAGCGCACAAGTAATAATAAAATCTATTCAGGATTCAACACAAATATAAACCCATGACCGAAGCAAACACCATTAGTAAAAAATATGAAATATCATTCGAGCGCAAACATCTCGAAACTGCAATGATTGTTGATGTACTCAATCGCCTACAAAAAAATTGTGATATTCTTTTGCGCATGTTTAGCCCATCAAACCTACGCTTGTACGATTACAAACTCCCCATGACTGGCGAAGAAATTGCAATACTCCAAACCGCCATAAAACACACAAAATACATAAACCAATTGCAAGCTCGGGGAGTGATTAAACTCGAAAACACAACGCCAATTGACAAGCAAATTCTAAATGAATTTTATGGACTTAATGATGAAAAAATTAATAAAGTTTTACAAAAATTACAAGTAATAAATAACTAAACCTATGGATCAACTCACATTAATACAACGCCAAGCCGAAGCCATGCGCACCATGCTAACAACTATGCAAACGCTGTTAGCAACTACCGAAAACATTAGCGACACAGCCAAGGCCGATATAAACGCCAACATAAACGAAACAAAAAAACTAAACGAAGTATTATCAAATAAACTTATTAATTTATGAAAACAGCATTAGTAGTATCAGGTGGCGGCGCAAAGGGCGCGTTTGGCGGCGGAGTTATTAACTATTTATACGACCGGCAGCATCGTTGGGATATGCTTTTTGGCACAAGCACAGGCAGTTTGCTAATGACACTCGCCAGCCTTGGTAACATGGAACTGATGAAAGAAGCCTATACCAGCGTTAATCAAAAAAGCATATTCTCGGTTAATCCATTCAATAGCGATGGAAGTATTAATATTCCTAATGCCATTTGGCGATTACTCAGGGGAAAAACAAGCCTTGGCGAAAATGCAAACCTCGAAAAATTAATCCGTAAATATTTTACGGAAGAAAACTATAACGAAACATTTGAAGCAAAAATACCACTATTTGCTTGTGTAACCAATTACACAACCGGCGATTTTCAATTTGGGATCTCCTTTAAAAACGTAGGTGGTGGCTTCTATGATTTTATGGATTACGATAAATTCATTAAATACATTATAGCATCTACAAGCGTACCGTTAATTACGGACCTTGTAACAATTAATGACTGTCAATACCTCGATGGTGGAGTTATGCAGCACATACCACTCCAAAAAGCCATTGACGAAGGAGCAACGCATATCGATTGCATAATACTACGTAAAGAAGTCCCGGTAAGGGAATACTGGATGGCCAAAAACATGTTTAAAGTGCTAATGCGCACAACGGATTTGATGCAAACCGAAATTAGTCAATCCAACGTAATTGTAGGAAAGCTCGAAGCGCAGGAACACGATGTAACAATATCGTTTTATTACACTCCTCGAGTTCTTACCGACAATTCCATGATGTTCGATAAACAACAAATGCTGGATTGGTGGTTCGAAGGATATACCTATGCAAAAAACCTATACGAGTTAGTGCCTGCAAAGCTGCAAGGCGGTGGAATAATAGCGAAACAAGTAATTACCATAAAAGCAAATAATAAGGAATCGGTTGAAAATACAAAAACAACCGATAATTCAACCCTG
>Ga0172379_10002820_pt1 | contig 29416 bp, 31 predicted proteins | sample GrowelOW334metaG_FD_119756 | JGI IMG/M metagenome (GOLD analysis project Ga0172379, IMG submission 119756) | Groundwater microbial communities from an aquifer near a municipal landfill in Southern Ontario, Canada - Groundwater well OW334 metaG | ecosystem: Environmental > Aquatic > Deep...
AATGTCGGTTTCAAGTATTGAACTTGACCGTCATCTCTGCTTAGTTTTCAATGATCGCAAACTCAAACTCGATGTCTCTTCCGAAGCGTCTCGTCGTTTGTGGAGGGGAATTATAGGGGAATTAGAAGTGAATGTCAAGAGTGAATGGAAAGAATTACGGGAAATATGAAAAAGTTTCTTTTGGTAACACATTTAAAGGACGGCAGGACAAAGAACCCGTCAAATTTCACTTTTCAATGATAAAACAGATTTTCAAGGATCAAGATACCTGCTTGCAATCCTCATACGCTATAATAATTCATCTCACTTATGAAAGGAATTTTTATGAACCTCCTCTCGTTGAATCTTTCCAAACCGATAAATCGCTCTGCCTTAGAGTATGCCCTTGATATATCTCTCGAAAAAGGGATAGAGAATAGCTATTATGGTAAAAATAACCTTTTGCATATTGTCCTCGCCCCCTTCGACGTTCTTACTCTGATTGCGGATGAAAAAACAACTATTCTTCAAGCACTCACCAAGATTGGGCTCTCTCTTACAGTGGAAGATGAACAGTTGATCTATCAAGATTATCCCATCGAAATCAATCCCGATCAAGCAGAGCCGTTTGTCATCACGAACGAAACTATTTTCCTCAAAAATCCTACCACCCTCAATCTCAAGCTCATTGCCCTCGCTATCAGTCAAAGTGTTGGGTTGGAACGGTACGAAAAACAGCTTGATTCCTTATTTTCAAAAAATCGCCAAATCATTGAATCCATCCATACCTTCTCCATAGCCCGTCGCCCCTCACTGCTGAAATTTGTCAAACGTCTCGCATTGATGAGGCATGACATGGTAGGAAATCTCCTTCTCCTTGATAAGCCCAATATTTTATGGGATGATGCCCAAGCAGAAGCACTCTATAACCAAATGGCGCTGATCCTCGAACTCTATGACCGTCATGAGATTGCTCTCTCCAAGCTCTCTCAAATCAAAGAGGATGTAATGCTCGTAATGGATCTCCTCAACCACAAACAAAGCGAATTTTTGGAGTGGATTATTATTGTTCTTATCCTTATTGAGATTGTTATGGGGCTTATCCAGTTTTTTCGCTAGTTTTTATGCGATAATACGACTATTACTTTTACCTCTAATAGAGATGAGAAGCGGGGGATTGCGATGTTTAAAACCGAGAACTACCTTAATGAAATTCAAGTTTCAATTGATAATTTTTATATCGATTTCGAGAAAGATGCTTATCTCAATGGCAATCATTTTGAATACGCTCAAAACATTACTGAACACAAAAATTTGCTCCTAAATCTTTTTAAGTGTATGACCCTTGCCGAGGCTAAAGAAAAAACGGAAGAATTCGTCTATTTTTGCGTAACGCATGAGATTCCCTATATGTTTGTATACGGTGAATTGCTCACGATTTCTCGTAACTTGATGAAACACCTAGCGAGCGAAGGGGATTTAGAAAATTTACAACGGCTCAATGCTTATTTTGACGAACTCGAAAATGAAATTACCAATGCCTATTTCCATAAATTTCTCCGCCGTTTAGCAACAAAAAACCATATTCGACTCTCACATATCTCCAATTTGGTCGAAAAAAATCTAATGATCCATTATCAACGCCACATCGAGTGGATGATTCAGTTGATTGACTATGTCGAACATGCAGAAGACGAGCACTCCTATCCCGAACTAAAGCATAATAACTGCGCCTTTGGGAAATGGCTTCACAATGCTACCGTTCCTTACATCGTCACGACTAGCCATTTCAAAGAAGTTGGTAATCTTCACCGCTGTTTACACGATTTGGCATCTGAAGTCGTACAACAATGCCAGAACGGTCTTAAAAGCCCCAAACATCTGATCCATTTGATGCAGCGAATCGATTATACTTCTTTGGAAATTGGTACTGAAATCGCGGTTCTTAACGATATGATTATGATTGAGGAGTATTCTAAGGATCCGCTAACTGGATTACTGACACGCCGATTATTTGAAAAAATCATCTCCACACAGATCGAAATTGCAAAAGCGACAGAAAGTCACTGTTCTATGATGATGTGCGATTTGGATCATTTTAAAATAATCAATGACACGTACGGTCACCTAGCGGGTGATGCAGTGATCCAACATTTTTCGGAGGTTCTCCGTATTATTTTACGAAGATCTGATTTTATTTTCCGTTTCGGAGGAGAAGAATTTATCATTATCCTCCCCTCTACCTCGGAAGCCGATACTCACAAAATTGCCCAAAAAATTTGCGATTATGCCGCCGAAAGAGAAGTAGTATTTGATTCAACTCCACTTCACTACACGGTTAGTATCGGAATCACTTCCATTAATACCGATAATACCAATTGTATTCTCAAAGAGACTATTCAGCGTTATTTAGCTGAAGTTGATGCAAAACTCTATCTTGCTAAACGAAATGGTAGAAATCGAGTTGAGTAAACTATCTTCATAATCGCGCCTCGCACGTAATGGTTTGATTTCGTCCAGATTCTTTGGCACGGTACAATGCCGCGTCCGCTCGCTCAATAGCATTTTCTAACGTATCTGCCGACTGCACTTCCGTAATGCCCAAACTGCAGGTAATCTGCCCAACCTCATCAAAACGAAATAACTCAAGAACTTTTCGAATCTTTTCAGCCGCTATATACGCTTCATCACACCCCGAATTAGGAAAGAGTAGTACAAATTCCTCCCCACCCCAACGTGCTAATAGATCCGCCTCACGCACAGAATTTTTCACCATCATAGCAACTGTCTTTAGAACATAATCTCCAATGTTATGCCCATAGGTATCATTCACCCGTTTGAAATAGTCCAAATCCATCATAATAACGGAGACTCTCGTTTTGTACCGCTTCATCGTTGCTAATTCTTTATCAAAAAGCTCACTGAACATATGACGGTTATGCAATCCTGTCAGAGCATCTTGTGTTGCCCATGTCGTGAGATCACGATTACGCTGTTGCAAGATTTTGGTTAACTCTTCAAATTCTTGAAAATGCTCATTTACCAACTGAGACCATTTGAGATAGGTGCGGGCAATCAAATCCTGCTGTGTTACGATTCCTCCAACCCGCCCTTGGTCATCTACTGCCACAATTCGTTTATAATGACGTGCTTTGATAAATTCAAGTGCATCGCTGATAGAATCTTTCATATTCATCGTCTCAATGGGTGAAGACATTACCTCTGATACGCTCCCCAAATTGGATTCGGACTCCGATATAAGCCGTAACAAATCTTTCGAGGTCAAGATCCCTATGGGTAAATTATTCTCTAAAACAATAATACAATCATTGGGAGCGTCTTTCATATAGGGAAGAATATCATCCATCCTCATATCCGCCGTACAACTTTTGAAACCGTATTTTTTATCGAAAATTGTCCCGATTTGCAAACTTTCCATAATCACCTGAGGATCAACACTAGAGACAATATCGCTGTTGGTCACCAATCCATAGAGAGTTCCATCTCCATTACAAACACAAATATGTTCATCTGTTTGACTGGCAAGACTCAATGCACTGATAATGTTACTTGCTTTGTCAATCAGAGGCAAAACCCGAAGTTTAATCTGCGATAAAGGGGTATCAAATGAAATCCCATCCGTCTTGAGTGCAATCATATCTTTCGTCGTAATAATATAATAAACACTCCCATTTTTGACAACAATACTGCGATGGTTATAGTCATGCATCATCGTCAATGCGTCACGAACGGTTTCATGAATATCAACTAACGCAACATCCGTCGTCGCAATCGCTCCAAGCGTAGGGAAAAACATTGCATATACCTCTTCTTTTATACTTGTTTCATTATACACTTTTCTTAGATTAGAACTATTGAAAAATGATATACTTTCGCCAAATAAGAGAAGAGGTTTTTGAATGAAATTAATATGGTTAATAGCAGGAGCGTTTGCTCTCTCTCTTCATGCAACACCCCAATGTTATACGCAAGGGTACGGTGACCTCATCGAGTCGGCGAATGAAACTAATATAGTATTAAAAGGGGGAGCTTCTTTTCCCTATAAAACGACGTCTTCGAAAGCTACGTGGGACGAGAAGATTAACAACGCCGATCTCGAAATGCAACTCAGCCAAGTTTATGATGCAGGGGGAATTGAAACATCTCCCCCTTATCTCTTCGATCCGGGACGGCTTCGCTATCAACCCTTTTTCCAAGCCCTCTATGGGAAAAACCAAAAAGCCATTGAAAAGAATCTTGTCACAATAGAGTGGCCTACCCTCAAAGGCTCCGTGAAACTTCCTGTCAATAAAGTAGGAGGTGTGGATAAAAAGCTCTATGCTATCGGTCAAGAGATTGCCAAACTTCCCAAAAATGAGCGAATTTGGGCGCAGGGGGCAACCACCTACTGCTATCGTGTCATCAAAGATACCGAGCGTCTCTCTATGCACAGCTTCGGGATTGCTATTGATTTGGCTCCTACAAAAACGCAATATTGGAAAGATGAAGCCCCCTCGGAAACCGCAAAAATTGGTTATAAAAATACAATGCCTATGTCGATTGTCCGTATTTTCGAAAAACATGGATTTATCTGGGGGGGGCGATGGTACCACTACGACACCATGCACTTCGAATATCGTCCTGAACTTCTAGCCCCTGCGTGTCTCTCTCAAAAATAATGACTCAATGGATGAACATCGCGTACAATGAAGCGATTTTGGGGATGGATCACAATGAGGGCGGACCGTTTGGAGCCGTTATCGTTTGCGATGGAAAAGTAATCGCATACGCTCATAATAAAGTGCTAAAAACCAACGACCCTACCGCCCACGCTGAAATCAATGCTATCCGTAAAGCCTCTGATCTCTTAGGACGTTTTGATCTTTCCGATTGTATCCTCTATACTACCTGCTACCCTTGTCCCATGTGTATGGGTGCTATTTTTTGGGCACGTATCCCTACGGTCTATTATGGTGCTACAATGGAAGATGCGGCGAGAGGAGGATTTGATGATACAAAATTTTATACGATGATACAAAATCCCGAACAAGCACTCGATTTACGCCCACTGGATGGTGAGAAGACGAAAGAGCTGTTTGAGAAGTGGCTCAAGAAAAAGGAGCGTACGATTTACTAATAATTGATGTGACCGTACCGTAATCATAAGGCTTTAAACTGTTGCACTCATTAAAAAGGTGTATAGCATGATTTCTCACAACTCTTTGTCCTTTTTTGCACGGCTTTCAATACGCCAAAAAATCACCCTCATCGTTGTTATGGCACAGCTTTTTGCCCTTATCGCCATCATCATCGGCATTATCGGTATGTATTTATCCAATACCTCGTTAAAAACAATTCACACCCAAAGTCTCCAACCTCTGCAAAATCTTCGTAGCTGTAAGAATGCTCTGGACAAAGAGATTCTTATGACGGCAACAAACCTCTCTCAAGGAGTAGGTGACTTCGACACGGCTCTCAATTCCGTACAAAAATCCCATCAGCGTTTTGACGAACAGTGGAATGCTTATCTCAAAGGGGCAGTAACACAAGAAGAGGCAAAAAAGCTTTCCTCAGCAAAAGCAACCATTGAGCGTGCCGACCGTTCGATCGTTTTACTCGAAAAAGCGATGAAAGATAAGCAGCTGATGAGCGTATTAGATCTAATACAAAGTGATTTCCCCTATAGTCTCACCCCAGCTAGTGAACAGCTTGACGAGCTAATCGAATTACAAATCACCAACGCCAATAACCTCTATCTCATTTCTCAAAAAGAGTTTGACAAAATGCTTTGGCTCATTATCCTCTCTTTTCCGATTGGGATGATTATCGTCCATATCGTTCTCCACTTCATCACGAAATATTTACTCAAGAAAATAGCAAATTTAACTAAAATCGCACAGCATCTACGCTCAGGAAATCTTTTAGAGAGGATTGATTCAACGGGGGATGATGAACTATCCACTGCCGCAAAAGATATGAATGACTCGATGCAGGAGCTCCAAGAAATGATGAGTAGCATGAAATGCTCCTCGAATAATAGCATCACTTCAGCGCAAGAGCTTTACAGTGTTTGTGGAGTGATTAAAAATCGGTTGGAAACCAGTGCAACCGATATTTCCCAAAGTCATACCCAAATTTCTGCCCTTCAGAAAATCATTCACACCTCTACCGATGCGTCCGAAGAGACCAATATCAAAATCACTGAAGCTTCAGCGCAACTTTCCAAAGCCAGTCAACAAATCACCAAAATGAATGGGGATATACATGTCGTTGCTAAAACCCAAACCACCCTCTCGGATGATTTAAAAACTCTTACATCTCAAGCACAAGATATTAAAGGAGTCCTCAATATTATCGGAGATATTGCCGATCAAACGAATCTTTTGGCGCTCAATGCTGCAATCGAAGCAGCACGGGCGGGAGAACACGGAAGAGGGTTTGCTGTGGTAGCTGACGAAGTACGAAAACTCGCGGAACGAACCCAAGAGAGCCTCTCAAAAATCAATCACACCGTTAGCAGCATCGTTGGTGCTATCACCAATACAAGCCAAAAAATGGATAAATCAGCCAATGCTATTCAGCTCGTATCCAAAGATTCTAATGCCATTCAAACGTTGATTCAAACCTCATCCTCTTTGATGGAAGTAGCCGCATACAGTATTGATCATTCCAACAAAGGATTAGTCGAACTCATCGAAGGCATTCGGTTGATTTCAACAAAAATTGATTCGATCAATATTATTGCGACTTCCAATACAAGCAGTATCTCTCAAATTACAAATGTTGCCCATGGACTTGATACGAATACAGGAGAACTCCACGAAACGCTCCAAAGATTCCGAACTTAACCCAAAAACTCTATCACCCTCTCAGCAGGACGACCGATAATGGCACGGTCTCCTTCTATGAGAATCGGGCGTTCGATAAGTTTCGGGTTCTCTGCGAGTGCATCAATAAGCAGTGATTCTTCCTCTACCGTTGCCAAAGCCAACTCTTTATACAAATCCTCTTTCGTTCGCATCAACTCCCGTGCTGAAACTCCAAGTTTGGCTAAAAGGGTAACGATTTCTTCGCGAGAACGAGCCGTTTCAAGATATTTTATAACCTCTATCCCCTCACCTCTCTCTTCGAGGAGTTTTAATGCTTCGCGTGATTTTGAACATTTCGGATTGTGCCAGATGGTTGTCATGGTGTTGACCTTTTTTTGGTGATAGTATAGCTTTTTAGCTTGAGATTCTGTATTATCAATAAATCCTTATTTTTATAACTTAACACAAATGTAACACTCTTTCTTCATAATCACACTCTTTATTTTTATTCTCAAGGAAGTGCGATGTCCCAACCCCGAAAAATCACCCTTAGTCTTTTTCTCTCTACCCTATTAGCTGGCTCGTGTTTTGCAACTGAAAATCTCGGTGTTATCGGTATCAATTCAACCACTATTGATGATAAATTCATTTCTAATCCAACAGAAATATCAAACACCGTTACTATGACGGGCGAACAAATTGAAAAAATAAACCCTCATAGCGTTGTTGATATTCTCAGCAACGTCCCTGGGGTGACGTTGGAAAATGTTGGTACCGATGCGGTAAAAGTTCATATCAGAGGTATCGAAAACCAGATGTATATGGGTGAAAAACCGGGAGTTGTGATCGTAATTGATGGAGTCCCTGTTCAAGAGACTTCTGGCAAAATTAATATTGATTTAGACAACATCGAATCGATAAAAGTGATCAAAGGGGGAGCTTCTTACCTCTATGGAAACGATGCAATAGCAGGTGCTATTGTCATTACGACTAAACGACCAAAAGGGAAAAACTTTTCTAAAATTGAAAGCGAAGTTGGCAGTTTTAACTCGAAGCGATTTTCCGCTTCGACTAACCAAAGTTTTAAAAACTCCGCCCTTCAACTTCAAGGAAGCTACCGTGACACCGACGGATACTGGGATGATGCTTTCGTCACCGTCAAATCCGCCAACGGTAAATATCAATACTATATCAATGACAAGAGTGATATCACCTTTGGTGCTGATTTGACCCAAAGAAAAACAGGGGATGGAAATAGCGTTTCGGGTACTCTTGCTGCCCAGACGAATCCAAGAAGTGTTGGAGAACTTGCGTATGGGGGATATTACGACAGCGACTTGACGAAATTTTTTGTGACCTACTCCAACAATATTGACGAAAATTCCAATTTTATGCTCAATGTCCATAAATATAAAGATGACAAAACATCGAAATTAAACAGAGGAACCCAAGACGTGAGTGAGATTTGGGATCAAGACGGGGCAAAAGGGGAGTACCGAACCGCTTTGGGCAACGTTGCCCTTATGGGTGGATTTGATATTCAGGACAATAAAACCGACCAACTAACCCACCTCGTTTCCAATGGAAGTCTCTATTCTGATTTTGCAACCGATGAGAAAATTTATGCCATCTATACCGAATTGAAATATGCCGCAACCGACAATTTGACCGCAACGCTCAATGCTCGTTACGACAGAATTAATCATCAATATGTTGATGCAATAAATAGCGCACGAAATATCAGCCCAACGTATGATGTCGGTTCCTATAGAGCTGGATTTAATTACATTTTGACCCCCAAGAGCTCCTTATATGCTAATATTTCTACTGGCTTTCGAACCCCTACCGTAGAGCAAATTAGTAGAAACTATGTCTCTTTACAAGCCGATCCTACCCTCAATATCCCTTCCGTCATCGGAGTGGAAACAACTCTCAACCATGAAATCGGTATCCGAGGAGACTATGCTCAACTGGCGTATGATGCCTCCGTTTATCAGCTTGCTCGAAAAAACTACATCGGAGCTATCGCAGGAAGTTACATCACATCCGACGATCCAACTCAAAGTAACTACGCGAATGTAGGGGATATGCGTAGCCGAGGATTTGAGATGGCGGTTAGTAGTGATAAGAAGAAAACCGTATCCTTTAATTTAGCCTATACCTATCTTGATGCCGTATTTACCAACTATTCCCTTTCCCAACAACTTACCGTCAATACCGCACGTCGTGGACAGCCAAGTAATGCAACCTTTCAACGCGTTGATCTCTCGGGAAATCAGGTGCCAAGAACCTCTAAAAATATGGTGAATCTGACGGTAAATTACAAACCCTCTTCGAAACTGACCATTACTCCCGAAGTGAACGGACGAAGTAGCTATTACGCTGATGAAATCAATGCCAATAAACAAAATGGATTTGTCATTGCCAATCTAAGAGCGCAATACAAATACAACGATTCACTCGAATTTTTCGGACGAATTGACAATTTGTTTGATAAGAACTATTACCAGTTTGTCAATATTAGCTCCTCAGCTCTTTCCACGATGGCAAATGATGCAACCATTCGCGTTGCACCCCCTAGAGCCTTTTATGCTGGTCTACGATATACATTTTAAAGGATACACAAATGATAGAGCACAAACAAAACAAAGCAAAAAATGATATTTTCAATATGCCTATAATAGGATTTATCTTTAAAAACCAAAAGTTCATTCTGGCGGTGAGGCTCCTTGTCCTTTTGGTGTTCGTGTATGGCGTTTACCTCGGATTTGCCATCCCCCAAAAAGAAAATACCTTTACCATCGAGCTTTTTTGGGGACTTTTTTGGTCCCTTTTTATGGTAGTAACCCTCTCCACGTTCGGAAGAATATTTTGCGGCATCTGCCCACACGGATTTGTTGGAAAATACCTCACACAATACGGACTACAAAAAGAGATGCCCAAATGGCTTAAAAATCCTTGGTGGGGGCTGGGGCTCCTACTTATTGGATGGTGGGCGATTAGCTACTCGTTTCCGGGGTTTTACCGCCTTCCTCTTGTCACATCGATCCTTTTTGTATCCATTACTCTAGTGGCATTTCTCCTTTATTATGTTTACAAAGATATGAGTTATTGTAAATACGTATGCCCTATTGGAAGCGTTACCAAAGCGTATCAGAGAGTCTCATTTACATGGCTTGGAAGCTACAAAGAAGACTGCAGCAGTTGCAAAACGTTTGATTGCGCCACCGCATGTCCCTATAACCTCAAACCGTTTACCTTTAACCATAAAAATTCTATGGAAGATTGCAGTTTATGTATGGAGTGCAGTAACGCTTGCGATGCGATTAGCTTTAGTATCGTCAAGCCATCCCAATCCCTCACCAAAAAGTTTAAATTTGACAAAATAGAGGTGTGGGTCTACATCCTTATAACCGCTGCCATTAGTATCACCATGAGTTTTCATCATGGGCTTGGACGAAGTGCTGTTGCCAAGGCTATGCCATGGAGCCAAACCGCTGAGTATTTTAAAAGTTTTGTTCATTTCGGAGGATTAGATGCAGTGGGGCTCTTCGCCTTTATCTATGCCATCGTTGTAACAATAGCTTTAGTCTACGCAGGAATGTTCGTCGCTTCAAAAGCGCTAAAATCTGAATTTACTAAAACATTTTATACATTAGGGTACGCTTTTGCACCCCTTTTTATCATCGGCGGTTTATCTCATTTATTGCAAAGCTTTGTTACCCATGAATACGCAGAGATAGCAAATGGTTTTATTTATGGATTTGGTCTCAATATCGAAGAAGTTCAAAATCTAGCGTCACGAAAAGAGGGTTGGATTAATATTTTTGAACTCTTCAAATACATTGCGGTTATTTGGGCATTTATCATTATGGCAAAACGAGTCAACCTCTTTAATGCAGGTAAAATAGCAAAAACAATCGCTTTTTTCTTTGCATCATCACTTATTATTTTCTATCTCTTCATCAATCTTTACCGAGGGTATATCGTCAAAACGTATGGGCAAGGAACCCATTCAAGCTATCACCATCATGCGCATACCCATGAGCACTAAACGAAAATCATTTATTCTCTCCATCATTTTTCACTCGATGATGGGGGCTTTAGCCTTTTTCGTCGTTACTCATATGAGCACTCCAGCGCTGATGTTAAAAATTCCGATGGAGAAAATGACATTGGTCTCTCTCTGTGAGCATCCCATGTCTATCAAACCACAAACCTCATCGCCTCAAACTCCAAAACCACCCTTACCCCAAGAACAAGTGCCCCTGATCCAAAAGCACATACCCACCACCCAAGCAACACCGATAACACCCACCTCTTCCACCAAAACACTCACCCTTCCATCCTCTATAGCAACGATAGAGACACCCCCACGTTCTACCCCGATCACACCACCTCAAACAGCTATAACACCTGCTGTACCACCGATAAAAGCAGCACCAAAATCCGATCTCACCGCTGAAAAAAAATCGTTCTTCGCCTTATTACGCACAACCATCCAAAACAATCTTCGCTACCCAACCGCCGCAAGACGTAGAGAGATAGAGGGGGATATAGCAGTGCGATTCTCCCTTGCCAACGATGGAAGCATCCATTCTATCTCGATTCAACGGGGAGAGACAATTTTTCATAACGCAGCAAAAACAGCCATCGCTTTAACTTCAGGAATTGATATACCCAAAAATCTCTCCGACGCTTTACCCATGGAGATCGAATTAACGCTAGAATTTAGGCTCAATAGCTAATAAATCCACGAATCACTAAGATCCACTGTGGTATAATTTAAACATTACGAAAGTCATTTTATTTAAGGTAACCCCTATGCAGCAAACCATTACAGAAAAAATATTTTCCGACCACGTTGGTCGACCCGTCTACGCAGGTGAAATCATCCGCTGTCCTATTGATATGGTTATCGGAAACGACATTACAACCCCGATCTCGATCAAAGCATTCGAAGATTCAGGCGCAACGGCACTCGCCAATCCTGAGGGGTTCTCCATCGTCTTGGATCACTTCATCCCGGCCAAAGACATCGCCTCTGCCAATCAAGCACGTATCAGCCGTGATTTCGCAAAAAAATATCAGATGAAACACTTCTTTGATGAAAAAGATATGGGGATTGAACACGCATTGCTTCCTGAAAAAGGGCTCGTTGTACCAGGGGATGTCATCATCGGTGCTGACTCCCACACCTGTACCCACGGTGCACTCGGTGCTTTCTCTACAGGGATGGGTTCGACCGATTTGGCGTTTGCGATGATTACAGGAGGCAACTGGTTCAAAGTTCCTGAAAGTATCAAAGTTGTCCTCACAGGAAAACCGGGGCACTACACGACGGGCAAAGATATTATCTTAGAAATTATCCGCCTTATCGGTGTGGATGGTGCGCTCTATCGTACCCTCGAATTTACAGGAAGTACGATCCAATATCTGAGTATGGATGACCGTTTCAGTATGTGTAATATGGCAATCGAAGCAGGGGCGAAAAGTGGTATCGTGGCGTACGACGACATCACAGCCGAATTTTTAGCCGATAAACCTCTCGCACGTGAGCCAAAAATCTTTACGTCTGATGAGGATGCGACCTACGTTCAAATCCTTGAAATTGATGTCGGCAACCTCGAACCCGTCATCGCCTATCCATTCCTCCCTTCCAACGGGCACAGCCTTAGCCAAGCAGTAAGCGATAGTATCAAAATCGACCAAGCATTTATCGGTAGCTGCACCAACGGTCGCTTAGGAGATCTTAAAATCGCCGCTGAAATTCTCAAAGGCAAACGCGTCCACCCCGACGTTCGCCTCATCGTCACCCCAGCCACCCAACGAATCGCACGCGAAGCGACCAAAGCTGGATACATCGACATTATCATCGACGCAGGTGGCGTTGTTTCCAACCCAACGTGCGGTGCGTGTTTGGGCGGGTATATGGGGATTTTGGGGGATAATGAAGTGGCTATTGCCACCACCAACCGTAACTTCGTCGGACGTATGGGTTCACGTAGCTCGAAAGTCTACCTTGCCAACTCTGCTGTTGCGGCTGCATCAGCTATTACGGGATATATTACTGATCCTGCAACGATTATTTAAATGTTTAATCTCCCCTGCATCCTCTTCGCTGGGGGGAAAAGTTCTCGAATGGGGAGCGACAAATCACTTCTCCCCTTCGGTGGCTATTCAACCCTAGCCGAGTTTCAAACCAAGCGTCTTTCAGAGCTTTTTACCCACATTTATATCTCCACCAAAACAGCCGACAAATTTGATTTTGAAGCCAATTTCATCCTTGATCCCCAAAGTGTTGATTTTGCCCCTACGGCAGGATTTGTCAGTGCGTTTAGAATCCTTGAGTGTGAGCGAATTTTTGTCCTTAGTGTGGATACCCCGTTCGTGGACGAGAAGACAATTAGAAAATTGATCGAAGAGGATAGTGACGATTTGGATGCCGTCATTGCCAAGACTTCCTCAGGAAGCCATCCGTTATGCGGTATCTATCACCGTTCATTGCTCGAAGAGTTCGAGAGGATGTTATGTGAGGGGGATCACCGTCTAGGAAAATTACTAAATATAAGCAATACCCACTTCGTATCGTTTGAGAACGATGACGCGTTTATGAATCTAAATCATCCTCACGAATACGAAGCAGCCCTTTCACGCTATCGAAGAGGGTAGAGATTTTGGGGAATTAACATCTCCATTAAAGAGCCATAATACGACGATAATGTATCCCAAGGATTCCCATCCCCGACCCCATCCTCCGTTAGGTAGACGTATCCTATTTTAAAAGAATTTAATTTTTTAAGTTTTTCCGCAGTAACAGCTGTTTGTGTAATACTGTATCCAAGAAGGGCAAATTTTGAAGATGGATATTTAGAAATATACGCAGGCGGAGTGATCGCATCATAATTTTCCCCGCCATTTTCATAAATAATGGTTATATCGGAGGCTTGAACAATCTTCTCTTGTGGATAAACACCCGGATTGAGGACTACTTTGAATGAAGTATTCTGATCTTTAACAAACTGATATAAACGGCTATAATAGGGGGAACTTGCATCCGAAGAATTGGTTTCATCCACAAAAAACCCGTCCAAATTTGAAAAGCACTCGTTATAACGAGCAATATCCGCTTCAACCACCTCAACTGCACGTGAGCCATACCGGCTATGAACGTATCCCATCACTTTGATTGAGTGACTTTTGAGCTGATTAATCCCAATTCGATACTCATCACTCATTGTCGTATTGCACTCTACTGGTCCATTGTTAGGATTAATAATTGCAATAGTTTCAAGAGTTGTATTTAACTCCAAAAGACTTTTCCAAGCAGCATCGGCGGGATGCGAATAAAGAGGGATAATAGTCCCCTTGAACGATGTAATAACAGGGGTATCATTACTAGAATCAGCACGACAACCGACCATAAAAAGAAGAATACTCGCAAAAAACAGAGACTTTATATCCATCTGAAACATCCAAAATTAAAATTAGCTCAATGAGTTTAGACATTTTAGCTATAACCCCTTGAGTTTACCACTCTATAGCTATAATAAGAAAAATATACCAAAAGAGTATTCACCATGAACCTAACCCATTTAGACGAACGCAACCGACCCAAGATGGTCGATGTCTCCGATAAAAACACCTCTTCTCGTGTTGCCGTTGCTAGCGGACTTATTACAATGTCTCAAGATGCTTTTGATGCGGTAGTTAACCAAACAACCAAAAAAGGTCCCGTCCTCCAAACGGCTGTTATCGCCGCAATCATGGGGACGAAAAAAACTTCCGACCTCATCCCGATGTGTCACCCCCTCAATCTCAGCGGTGTCAATTGTGATATTGATGAACTCCCTGATTTACCGGGATTTCGGCTCACTGTCACGGCGAAACTCAGCGGTCAAACAGGAGTAGAGATGGAAGCCCTCACAGGGACAAGTATCGGTCTTCTCACCATCTACGATATGCTCAAAGCGATTGATAAAGGGATGGTACTAGGGCCTATCCAACTGGAAACCAAATCAGGAGGTAAAAGTGGCGATTACATGCGAAATTAATGGACAACAATTACAGTTAGAGTATCCGTGTTCGTGGTGTTACAAAGTCGTAGCATTTGAGCGTGCGGGGATCGAAATCGCAGCGATGGAGGTCTTTTCGCAGAGAATCTACTCTTTGAAGCCCTCCAAGGCTAGCAGCAGTGGAAAATACATTAGTATGAATTTAGAATTGTTGGTACATAACGAAGACGAACGTACCTATTTTTATGAAACGCTAAAAGCGCACCCCCATATCAAAATGGTATTATAAAGGGATCCAATGAACACAGAAACATTCCAAATAGCCCCAACTCTTTCTTATGAAGCACTAAGAACCTTAACCGTTTCAGCGCTCAAAGAAGAAACACAATCCTTGCACGATGAGCTTCAAGACCTCATCACCAAAAAAGAAAAAATAGAGCGTCAAATAGCACGAAAAAGCGATGAATTACAGCACTCCAAGTACCACTTTTTTGATATTTTAGAGGAGATGTTTACGGGTAATGACGAAATGTTACTGAAACTTCATACTATCAAAATTCAATCCGTTGATCTCCTTGATATTCTCGAAGAGATGGTAGAATCGGCAATCATCACCACTCTTGAAAATGGTTCCGATACGGAAGAGACTCTCCACGAAATTATCAAAGAGCTAACATTCCAAACGCTCAATGCCAACGTTTTAAATGCCGTACGAATACGTCGTATTTTTAGCAGTATCCTCCAAAGCGCCCTTAATGTAGCCGAGGCTACTCCAAACCAAGCTGAGGCTATTTTGCGCGGTACAATGATGGGGATTCGTTCAGCTCTTCATAAATCAATAGAAAAATTTCGTCAATACCTTCTCTACGTTCCCGAAGAGGTCAAAGCCCTTTACCGTGAAGAGTATCGCCTGATCGAGGAGGAGTTGGAGCATATTGGTACCCTGTTCGCCCAAATTCTCCAAGGTCTTGCAAAACACAACTCCCCAACGATAATAGCCAAACTTTCTACCATTGGAGAAGAGATCAAGCTTGATAGCGATGAACTCTCCATACTCTCCCAAGAAACGGCAAAACTTCTCCAGACCAAACTCTCTAAACTAAAAACACAAGTGAGCGAACAGGGGGCAAAATTATTAAACTCTCCCTCTGCGCAAGAAGCAAAAGCGATGGGGAGTCGGGCGTGGAGTGTTGCCAAATCGGCAATGGATGGAGCACTTAAAGGGGCAAAAGAGGCGATGGAAAAAAAATAACCATTCCCTTGATTCATATCAATGACGAAACGCACAGAATAAAGTAGACTTCCCCCTTTAAAAAATAAAAAGGTTGTCTCTATGAGTATGTTTTGTTATCAATGTGAAATGAGTACCCCCAATGGTTGCGGAAGTACAGGTGCAGTTGTCGGTACGTGTGGAAAAGATGAGAATCTCTCTCGTCTTCAAGATATTATGATCTTTGGTCTTAAAGGACTAAGTGCTTACAGAGAACACCTCAATGAGTTACAGCCGACCCAAACCAAAGCCATTGATGATGTGATGAGTGAAACTCTCTATTTCACCCTTACCAATGTCAACTTCAACTTTGATGACCATATCAAACAACTCATGAAAGTGGGCAGTGCCGGCATTGAAGTGCTGGACAAACTCTCTAATGCCCACACGGGTAAATTTGGTATCCCCACCCCAGTTGTTGTTGCGCAAAACACCGTTGAAGGTAAAGCGATTCTTGTCAGCGGGCATAACCTAGAGATGTTTGAAGCCCTTTTAAAAGCGACCGAAGGTAAAGGTATCAATGTCTATACCCACTCCGAGATGCTGCCGGCACACGGCTATCCAGAACTCAAAAAATATCCCCATCTCAAAGGGAATGTTGGAAAAGCATGGTTTGACCAAGTCGATTTAATGAAACAGTTCAATGGTACTTTCGTCGTCAATACCAACTGTATTGTCCCTCCTAAGAAAAATGCCGATTACATCGATAGAGTCTTCACGTATAAAATCGTAGGGATCGAAGGGGGAACGCCGATTGTCGATAATAATTTTAGTGCCCTTATCGAAAAAACGTTAGCGTGTGAAGATACAGTAATGAATGAGAATCTTACCCTTACGACAGGACACCATTACAAAACGATTCTAACCTTAGCTCCCCAAATCCTCGATGCCGTACAACAAGGAAAGATTCGTCAATTTTTTGTGATAGCAGGATGCGATGCTCCGGGGAAAGCGGGAAATTATTATAGAGAGATGGCAGAACTATTGCCAAAAGATTGTGTCATTATCACCTCTAGTTGTGGTAAATTCAGATTTAATGATATTGATTTTGGAGAGATTGAAGGGACAGGGATACCACGATACCTTGATCTTGGGCAATGCAATGACTCTAATGGTGCCGTTGAAATTGCAAAAGCAATCAGCGGTGCACTCAACACACCCATTAATGATTTGCCGATCTCCATTGTTCTAAGCTGGATGGAACAAAAAGCGGTCATCATCTTGTTAGCACTCTTTAGCCTTGGGATCCAAAACATCTATTTAGGGCCTAAACCTCCCCAGTTTGTGAATGAAGATATTTTCAACTTTTTAGCGCAAACGTTTAATTTGCATTTAACAGGAGATGCCAAAGAGGATTTGGCAAAACTTCTCATTGAAAAAGCAGCTTAGGCTGTTTTTCACCCAAAACAGTGCTATAATCACCCCATGATACAAAAAAAACTGCGAAGAGTCCCCCTATTTAAAGATTTATCCAACGATGAATTAAACGAGATAAAAAACATAACAACCGTAAAAAAACTCTCGATGGGAGAAATCCTTTTTTATGAGGGGGAGGAACCGAACGCTTTTTATGCCCTTCTTGAGGGAGATCTCAAGCTCTATAAAACAGGGCTAAAATCCAATGAGATCGTGTTGCACTATTTTAGCACCCCAACAATGATCGCTGAGATGGCAACACTGGAAAGCACCCCTTTCCCAGCAACCGCCATCTCCACGACTGACACTACAACCGTAGCACTGATCGACAAAATAAAGTTTCTCTCCTTACTCCAAAGCAACCCTGTTTTTTCATTTCATATCATCCAATCATTGACGAAAAAGATTAAGAATTTAGAAGTGGCAATCAACCGTAATTTAATCTTTGACGCAACACTCAAAGTATGCTCCCTTCTACAAGAAAACCCCACCATACTTAAACATTCTAAAAGTAAAGATGTTGCTAATATTCTCAATATGGCGCCTGAAACGCTATCACGAATCGTCACGAAGTTTAAAAAATTAAATATTCTGGATAATGATCAAAAGCTGATCGGAGGAGAGAAGCTTGCGCTCCTCTTGGAGTTTTAGAACTTATTCAGCGTCGTAAGCATACTCTATTTAACTAATGGATTACTGTTGGATACATCAACACCGCCCAAACTTCTGATGATGGATGGAATTTGTGTATCGAGTTCCTCTATCTTTTGAAGTTTTTCTTTGTCTTTTATTCCCAAAGCTGCCGCCCATGCACTCAGTGTTGGCATCCCAATTACTATCTTGTTTTCACCTTGCTTTACATACGCATACATAGAGCATGGTGCAAAAATCGCGGCTTCAGGTAAGGGATTTTGTCCATCAAAAATCGTATACGAAAATGGGATATGGCAAAGAGACCAAACAACAAAATTTGAATATGCAGGAAGTACATCTTTATTGGTATTCAAACTGTATTTCATATTATAAAAACCAGCAATGATATAACCCTTAGTTTGAAATGCTGTCTCAAATTTTTCTTGAAATGCGTCAAAGAAATCATCTATATCGGCAGGCTGTTCGAAGGGTATTTCAAAATTCATCATATTATGTTTGGCATAGCCTTGAATCTTTGTATAACTTTTCTTAGCAGCCGTACCATACTCTTTTTCTATTGCTGCATCAAGTGGCTTAAACATATTGATGTATTGACCTCTTACCTCTTTGTCGGATATATGGAGTATATCCAATGCAGCCTCAGGGGTAATATGGGTTATAACCGTTTTCATATCTGATTTTTTTCTATAAATAACTAGGTTGAACGGGGTAAATCCACCTATCCTAGGATCTTTATTCAAAAGAACTCTCGCCTTATCATCATTAACAAGAGAAGAAAATGACAACTGACTTAAAGAGGTCGCACCCACTTGCTGCTCATACACATAATTGACATTATGGTGTGGATCACTGACAAAAAATCCTACTTTCTCTAAAGGTTTTTTTGTAAATTCAAAAAAAGTTTTGTCGAATAAATCGTCTTTATTCTCCAACGTATATTCAACTGCAAGATTTTTATTGTTGCTTGGGACAAATTTATCTATGGCATTGAGTGATGTCATCATCATACTGCCAACTAATAGAGATGGAAGTATCTTTGTAAATAATTTCATATATTTTCCCTTAAAGTTTAAAAATAAAACAAATCTAATTATTTGTTTTATTTTTAAACTTGCCCTTAAATGGGCAAGTAGATTTATCCACTAAAATTATTTCATACCTTCAATTATCTTATTGATCAAACCTTGCGCTTCATAAAGAGGCCCCGTCGATTCTTTATCGTTAATACCTAAACTTGAAATCCAGCTATCAACGCCTAAGTACCCAATATGGATCTTGTTTTCACCTTTTTTCTTATAAATGTACATTGAACAAGGAGCCCACGCACCAGCTTCAGGGTGAAGTTTTGAAACAGGATAAATAACATCAAACTTACAAATAGAGTAAGTTGTATAGAAATCATACTCATTGTATCCTGCAGGAGCAAAAACATCCTTTTGCAAATTCATATAATTAGGTAACAAAAAGCCCAATGGCTCCATTTCGCCTTCAAATCCAGCCTCTAAGTTTTCCTTGACTTCTTGAATCCCTTTTTCATCGGTTGCGGATACATCAATCACAAATTCTTGCGCAAAAGATGCTGATTTTTTCACGATAGGGAATTTCGTCTTTTGAAATACCCCTTTAGGCATAGCCGCAATAAGTGCCTTTTTGACCATACCTGCGTATGCAACCAAATCTGGATCATTTTCAGCAATCCCTACCGCTTTTGACATCCCCGTTAGGCTAAGAGTAGCAATATTCATCGTCTTTTTTGTGTCATCTGACCAAATAGACATACTTAACGGAGTCAAAGCCCCGAACTTAGGATTTTTTTTGATCAATTTAATCATAAGCTCCGTATTAGAAAACATGGCTAAATTGTACGTTTGGTAATGAACGTGATTAAATCTTTTTTCAAAAGGTGAGTTCATATTATTGTCTCCACCCATCGCTAGACCACTTTTTTCAAAAGCTGCATCTATAGATTTTGTTGTAATAGCGCCATCTGTATTAGGAGCACTAAAAACTTGGACACTCTGCCCTTTATTAATTTCAGCCTTTGGATTGACTGCCGCAAACGCCATTGTTCCTAATGCAAGAAAAGTAACAACGATAACTTTGTAGATATTCTTCATTTTCACCCTTTAAATAATATTAATGTGACTCTCACCACATACTAGCCTGCTGTATTTAAATAGCAATCCTATAAGAAATTAGATAATTACACTATCACCTTTCTTTATGATTCCATTTGTAACAGTTTTTGCGAACACGCCTCTATCGTTTTTTAAAATCTCGGGCAACCTTGGATGGATGATCGATAAGCCATTACAAAGCGTACAGTTTTGGGTTATTTCCAAAACAACTTCACCGATTTTAAATTGATTGCCTACGGTTAAATGATTAATATTTTTATCAATCAAAATATTTTCACCTAGACTGCCATACTCCAACTCGACACCACTCTCTTTAGCTAATGAATACGCAACACTAGAAGTTATTAAGATTAAGCGATCATTGTTCTTAGCATAAAATTTATCGTCTAAGACACCATTCTCATCCAACTCAAGCTTCTCTTTATCCACCCTTTTCTTTTCATTCTGAACCGATATAAAAAGTGCTAAAACTTGAGGTTCTACTGACATATAACACCCTTCATCTTAGTTAAACAAACTATGGCTTTTTTGTTAAATCCATCTTTTTCTTGAAAGTTTGATAGCCCATTTTTTTATAAGCACCACTATCAACGTATTTCAATGTTACCAGAAACTGATCTTTATCTTGATATCCAGGAGTAGCATAAACTATCTCATTTGCACTATTTAGAAATAGTGATGATGGATAAATATTATAATCTACGTATTTTGCAAAATCACGCCCATTCCCACTAAAATTCTTATACTTGACAACATCATTTTCACTAATATTAATCTGAAGAAAAACGAAGTCTTTTTTTATAAGTTCTTTTATAGGATCATCATCAAGCGTAAACATTTGCATACTTTCACAATACCCACAATCTGTTCTGTGAAGAAAAATAAATAAATATTTATTTTTCATAATAGAATTTTTTACCATTGAGTTAATATCAATATTTCTCGCAGAAAGAGAAAGATTTAACGCAATAATAAGAAAAAAAAAGCTTACGATTATTTTATGCATATGACTATCCATTTTTACAAGAGAGAAGGTAGTTTAGACTATCTTCTCTCTTAGGGAGATAACTAGAATTATTTAATAACAGAATCCGTAGTTTCTGTCGCACCAGATAAGTCTACCCATGTCATTGTAATGGTATCACCTACGGCAGCACCCTTAAATGAGAATTTAAAGATAGGATTTTTAGATAGAAACTGACTTGTTGACATATCAAGAACAACCTTATTGTTAACACTTGCATTGATATGAGTAATAAAGTTAGCTTCTACACCTTGTTTTTTTGCTACATCATACGTAAGCATAGGATGTTTTGCCATAGCTTTAACGCTAACGATACCGTCTTTTAATTTCGCTTTGATTTCCATGATTTTCCTTTTATACGATCAAGTTTATTAAGTGTGAAGGCGCAAATCAGCCCTCACAACCACCAAGTGCAACATTGATTGCTTTCTTCGCTGAGTAAAGCTTTCCATCTCTACCTTCTACGACGATAGTAATTGTTCCACTTTGTTTCATTTTCATTTTGATTGAGTAATCAATCACACTGTTCTCATTCAGGGTAAATACACAAACGGCACTTTCAGGATTTGCATTCTGAAATACTGCCACGGATTTTGCAGCAATTTCAGATGAAAAGTCAACAGGAACCGCACCGCCATTCGCTGCAACATCTGGAGCCGTCAAGGTTACACCCTGCTCAATCGTTTTGTTCGTACCGTAAAGTTTTGCTATTGCATCCTCAACTGTATGAGCCGTCCACGCATCAGGCTTCGTTTTTCGGTAGTCTTCCGCACTAAGATTGGCTGGAATAAAAGCAGCTGCTGCTGCGAAGATTCCAAAACCTAAAAATTTTCTTCTTTCCATGGTTATTCCTTTTGTTTTATTTACTTGAGCTGATAATATAATCAACTACCGATTTAAACTCTGTATCTGACAAAGAAGCTCCACCTTTTGCAGGCATCCCGTTAATTCCATTAATACCATTTGCGTAAACAGCATCCATTCCTTTCGCTTTGACAAATGTCCACGCCTTAGCATTCCCAAACATAGGAGCACCCATACTTGTTGTAGCATGGCAAGCAGCACAGTTCTCTTCATACGCTTTTTTGGGATCAAACTCTTTAGACTCTACTTTCGGTAAATCCCTAGCTGTTGCCATAGGAGGAACAAAATCTTTGATCCCTCCATTTTGGACATACACAGTTTTGGCGGTTGATGTTTGACAATTTGTCATACAACGTTCACTAGGCTTAACTTTTTGTGCCCCATAATTAGATGCTTTTGCATAATAAGCTCGTATTCCAGGCAAAGCATTTGGACCAGCAATCTTAGGTTCAAAACCATCTACATTGGGCATTACTATCTTCAAAAGCTTTTCACGATCAAGGACATAATCAGAATCCACGACAACGCCATCAACCTTAATCTCATTTAATTTCAAGATATAGGCTGTAAGAGCATACGTTTCATCGTCCGACAATGAACCTGTCATAGGGTGAGGCATACCATCTTTAATGTACCACCAAAGGGTGCTCACATACGGCCAATAGTTACCAAATACACGGACTGGACCATCCGCCCCGTCTACACTTCTTTGACTCAACAACGTTTCTTTTAAGCTATAGGCATTTCCTTTGGCTAATGATGGATAACCAGCTCCGCCCGAACCAAAATCACCATGACACGAAAGACATTTAGCATCATACACGTCGGAACCATCAGAAGCAGAACCACTTCCTTCAGGCAAGCCTGTACCATCAGCCATAACATCCGTGTCCCATGCTTTTATTTCATTAGCCGTTGGGATACGACCATTGTTAATCTTCATACCACTAGCTTTGGTATCCAAAGAATATGGACCTGTTTTACCGTTTACTGCAGGGTAATAGACACCACCATCAATACTTGGAACCCCTGTACCACCGCCAGCACAACCCACTACAAATAGTGCAGCCGCCGCAAATACCGAAGCAGATATCATTACTTTACGATCTAATTTGAACATGATTCACCTCTCCATTTTCTGTTACTTCCCATGTTTCAACTGCATTTCTATGATACACAGATTCAACACCCATAACAGATGTCTCTTGGTCGATTGTTGGCTGAATAAAACCTGCATCATCCGTCGCACGAGATGTAAGCAATAGCTTTTCACCTTTTTTATACGTATGCATATAGCTCCAACGCGTCCAAGACTTAGGAAGCACCAAGCCTTTCAGCTCAGCTTTAACATAATTTCTTCCTCCATCCAAAGAGAAATCGACTCCTGTAATCGTACCCATCCCTGACCACGCGAGACCTTCGATCTCAATAACTGCACCATCTTTTAGGTCAGTCCAAGGAATCTCAGGAGAAGGAGATACTACAGTTGAATTCACTTCGTTTGCATAGAAATGCTGAACTGCTTTACCCGTTGGTTTAAGAGCCGTATATTTAGCTGTCTCTTCTTTACAAAACCACGGTTCAGCCGCAAATTCTAAACGTCTTAGCCATTTAACACATAAATTCCCTTCCCAGCCTGGAAGAAGTAATCGGACAGGATAACCTTGTTCCGGACGAAGTGCTTCACCATTTTGTCCCCAAACTATCATCGCATCATCAAGCACTTTATCCATAGGAACAGATCTGCCCATTTTAGAGCTATCACCGCCCTCAGAGAGCATCCATTGAGCTTCTGGTTTAACACCAAGATCTTCTAAAATCGTTTTCAGATAAACCCCAGTCCATTCAGCAGAAGCCATAAATCCTTTTGCGAACTGAACTGAATTAAATTGTGGTGCTCTCCACTCTTGTCCACCATTAGCGGGACATTCAATAAAGTGAATACGAGTAACACTTGGATAACGTTTTAGTTCTGCCAATGTAAGAACAATAGGCTTTTCAACCAATCCGTTAATCATTAAACGATACTCATTGGGATCAATCTGGGCTACTCCACCGTGAGAACGACTAAAGAAAAGACCGTTTGGTGTAATAATCCCTTTTGATTCATGTATTGGAGTTACCGCAATACTAGCTCTGAAATTACCTGAAGACAATAACTCGGTGCTTCTTCTTGTAACATTGTGCTCATAAGCCGATGGCATCCCATACAAGTTTGTCGTCACTGGATCACCCCATTTTTGTGACCATTCTGGCTTTCCAATTATTGCGGGATCATCAGCTGCAAAAATGCTGGTTCCAGCTAATGCTGTAGCTGACAAAACTGCTGTTTTTCTAAAAAAATCTCTTCTATCTAATTTTTTTTCATTAGATAAAGAATCTTTGCTGTTCATCTTTTCTTCCTTTTTAGATTGAGTGGACGGGCTTCCATTTGTATGGGCAACACCCAATAAAACGATCAATATAATACAACAATTCATGTTAATTGCGTATATATTTTTATCACTTATTTATTACAAGTATAATACTACAACAATTTAAATATCTACGTAAGCAATATCTATTACATTTGATAAGTTGTGTTACCAAGCGACACATTCTCAGAACTTAACCTCAAAAACAGCCACAAGTAAAATTAAATATTATTATAATTAGTACTTCTTGCTTATTCCGAGAAGAACATATATTTCCTCTTTCTCATCAATATAAAAGGGGATAACAAACCCCTGATTTTCTATATCTTTAACCTTCTCATCCTCAAAATACATTGATGGTTTATATTTTGTAATCTTGCTTTGCATGTTTACAATCACAGTATCAAGATACAATTTAAAACTTTTTGCACTATTACTATCCTCTTTTTCTAACGAGGATAATATCTCCTGAAGCTGTTCATCAAATAAGGTTGAACTCACGATTTGCTTCATCGTTTTGTAATATGGAGTGAATTTACTCCTAGAGTCAATATAGTTGTCTAACGCTTGTTGTAACTTCCTTTTCATTTTTACTCTTCTCCTTTCCACTGCGCATATAGCTTCGTACACGCATCCACATCACTTCGTGCTGGCTTTATCCGAAGAGATAGATACGTTATATGCCCATCGGGATGTTCTTTACGTAATACCGTTGAATACACCCAATAATAGCCATTATCTTTACGACGGTTTTTGACAAATCCCGTCCAAAACCCTTTCGTACGTAAATCATCCCAAAGTCCCTTAAAAGCCATACGAGGCATATCTGGATGACGGACATGATTATGAGGTTGCCCTATTAATTCTTCTTTTGTATAGCCTGCAATCTCACAAAACAACTCATTTACATAGATAAGAGTTCCATGTTCATCTGTTTCGCTCAAAATATAGCTATCCGCGGGATAAAACCACTCGCCACTTGTTGGGTCTTGATAAATATCAGCCATAATAATCCCTTAAGAGAAGTTATAAAAGTGTATCTAAAAAATAAGAAAGAAAGATTTAAATGTCCCCACTCAGAAAAGGGGACGGAAGGGTTACTATTTGAAGATTTTTTGAAGATTCTTAGTAATTGCATCTGGCATTGTTGCAATTCCCATAAATTCAGTCATTGTCAAAAGAGGATAACTTACCGCAATGAAATATTTAGCATTCAATGCTTTTGCTTTTCCCCCTTCAATCAATACAGCATACGGAAGAAGTTCACTGTTTTGAGTACCGATTTTTTTCACAAAACCACTTGTACGCTTATCTAGCTCAACAAACGCAAGATAATGATCTCCACCAAGGTGCACAACAGCCGTTGTCCCTTTAGCCGCTTTTGCTTTAGCAACTAATTCTGCCGTTGTCCCTTCTCCAACAAGATCCATATCTTCATAATAAGGCATACTCATCATAAAATGGTAACCTGCCAATTTGGAAGACTCGAACGCATCTTCGGAATCTTTAAGTGAACCAAACGCCTTTTTAAGAGAAGCTAACGTAGCATTCGCGGTTCCAGCATCATAATCTTTTTGCAAAAACGCCGTATTAAAGTACACAGGATTGGCAATATGTACTTGGTTATGTTCACTATCTACCAAAATTCGACCAACTCCAGCAAAACCACGATTAGCTTTTGCGGCATCCGCTTTCATTGCACTATTCGTATAAAGAATAGTTGTCCCTTTATCAAAAGAGGGATAGGTTCCCACAACTTCGAAGCCAACTGCTGAAAGCTTCGATTTAGCCGTATCAACATCCGTATAAGCACCAATTTTATAGCTAGGTAACATTTCTCCAAATGCGCTCGAAACTGTTAATGCCAATGCTGCTAATGTAAGTGTTAAAGTTTTTTTCATAGTTCTTTCGCTCCCAAGTCTTTCATAATTTGAGTAATCTCTTTATCCAATGCAACGATAGAATCGGTCATTTTTTTATCTTTAATTCCCATAACAGATGTCCATGTCCCAAGGCGAGGCATACCTACTATCATCTTATTAGAATTTTTGTCAATGTACATATACATAGAACACGGCGCAAATACATTCGCATCTGCACGAGCATTGTTGAAGATTCCCTCAGAGAAACGGAAGTGACATAATGAATAAACCCAATACTCATCGAAACGATCAAATTTAATATTGTTATCGATCATAGAAGCTTTGATATCTTTGTATCCTGCAATAATATATTTATGCGCTTCAAATGCTTCTTCAAATTTACTTTGGAAATCGCCTTTAAATTTTTCTACACCCTCTGCACGATCAAAAGGAATTTCAAACGTCATCATCGGTTTTGCAGGAAGCGATTTATAATCAACATACTGTACTTTTGAACCAATCTCTTTTTCAGTGATTTTGTCCAACGCAGCGAATGAAGCAATGAATTTCGCACGAACGTCTTTATCTTTTACACCCGTAATATCGAGCATTGTTTTAGGCATAACATGCCCTACATAGGTCTTTTCTTCCCCGATTTTTTTGTAAACACCAAGATTAAATGGAGAGAATCCACCAAGTGATGGCTCTTTAATCAACAATGGCCCTACTACCTTATCATTCATAATTGAGAAGAATCCAAGATTATTCAACGTGGTTTTAAATGTTGGGTCAAAATCAGGATGTGGACTTGTTACACCTTTAACCGTTTGTGTTGGCATTCCCCACTTAGTTTTGTAAGCATCATTAATATGCTCATGCGGATCAGAAAGGACAAAACCAATCGGCTGAATTTTTTCATTGACCAAACTCATAAACGCTTGATCTTTATCACCCTCACCCACATAAAATTTAACCCCTTGGGCACCAAAAGCGACCGTTGCCGCAAGCGATAACGCACATGCGCTCATCAAAAGTTTTTTTAACATCCTATCTCCTAGTGTAAGTTGAAGCACTCTCATTTATAGTGACAATTGTATCACAAAATAATCAATAAACGATGATAGCAGAGCAACAGTTTGATCTCATATCATAGCTTATAACTTAGTTGGATGTGAGAATTTCTCCCGAAAGAGGGAGAAGAGGTTAAACTTCTTAGAATTTGAAGTTAAGTTGCGCAGAAGCACTTGATTGACTATGTTTGGTTGAAATCGTGGTAGCATAAGCAGGATTTGTAGTCAAATTATATCCATAAGTATTCGTTACCTCAGGAGCATAAACGTATGCTAAATCAAGAGATGTCATTTTACTGAAACCATAACTAGCACCCGCAGTATAATGACTCTCTACGATAGCAGGGAATCCAAGAAGATTGAATACATTCGTTAGATTACTCATCATACTCATCATTCCTTGATCTTTAATTGGACTTGCGGCATGATTATAACCAGCACGTAATGCCCAGTTATCTTGTGCATATTGATAACCAAGCATCATAACATTCTGATCACTCCAAGCAAAATCCTTATATCCTTTTGCATCTGACCACTTAATTTTTTTATAATCAACTGCGAATGTATTTCCGCTCATTGTATACGATGCCCCAACACCCATTTCAGCTGGCTGTTCTAGATGATCAGAAATCATACTTGCGGGTGCACCTGTAAAGTCATGCATTGCTTGAGAAATTTGTCCTGTATAAACCATATCAATAGCTGATTTGTATGAAGCACCAAGAGTCAAGCCCGCTACCTCGTATGCCGCACCTACATTATAACCAACACCAAAATCTTGGGCAACACCCTTTGTAGTACTTGTTGCACCAGAAGGAAGACCAGTACCCATTGCGAACGCACCTGGAGTATTATTTACATAATTAATATCCAATGAACCATATTGGAGAACTGGAGCTACACCAATACTAAAGCCATTTGTTTTATATGCTAAAGGGACAGCAAATTGCATCAACTGCAAGTTTGTTACCATATTCATATTAGTCATTCCACCCGTTGCGTTACGATAGTCAGTCCCCATACCAGCAGTACCAAACATACCGACACCCCAATAAAAATTATCCGATGCTTTTTGAGCAATAGAAACTTCAGGAATTACCGACATATCAGCAGCACTATCGTGAGAACCAGAGCCATCACCTAAATTAGTTTTAACATCTGGCATAAATACAGTACCACCAAAAGAAACCTCAGTTCCTTCTACACTTGTGATCATCGCAGGATTGGAAAGAGCTGATTCTGCCCCATGAGACATACCAATACCAATGCCACCCATACCACGTGCTTTTGCACCTGTTCCGATCAAATGGTCACCATTGGTTGCGAATGCCGCTGTGCTTGATAATGCGATTGCTGCTGCTACCGCTAATTTAATTGTACGTTTCATTAATTCTCCTGAATTATCTTTAATTACAAATCGGTAAACGATTCGTTAATGGTGTCATTATAGGGGGGATAAAATTAAAGAAGACTTAACACAAAAATATCACAAAATAAGCTTATCAAATAGTTAATATTACAGATCAAATATGACGTTAGAACTAAGGGACAAAGGAAGAGATTGAACGTCAAAAAAGGCTATAAAACCCTATTTTAGGGAAATTCATACAGAAAAATTTAGAGTAGCGATTTCAGAAGAATGTGAAAAAATTAATAATATGTTCCTAACAGTAACACCTCAAGCAAACGCTATTAGTATTTAGCTCGTTAAAAAACAATTGCACGAGACAAGAGTACAGAATGTGAGTATAAATAAAAAGGGAAGAATGATTAGTTGTAAAAAAAGAAGGGGGATAAAGAAAAATTCCGAGGCCAGGCGGCGACCTACGTTTCCACACCTGAAAGATGCAGTATTATGAGCGAAGAGGGTCTTAGCTTCCGGGTTCGGAATGGGACCGGGC
>Ga0172379_10002821_pt1 | contig 29402 bp, 37 predicted proteins | sample GrowelOW334metaG_FD_119756 | JGI IMG/M metagenome (GOLD analysis project Ga0172379, IMG submission 119756) | Groundwater microbial communities from an aquifer near a municipal landfill in Southern Ontario, Canada - Groundwater well OW334 metaG | ecosystem: Environmental > Aquatic > Deep...
ATATATTGCCTAGACGTCTTGGAATAAATACAGAAGAAGCATTAGTAAAGGATAGGAAAACAATTCCAGTACAATTCTTAGATAATAAATCTTAGGCTTCAATAACTTCAAAGTTTAAACAATCTAATTCATAAGATTCTACTTTATCTGTTTTCTTTAATAAAGTAAAGAAATAAAATATTGAAGCCACTCCGCCTAGAACATTAACTATTTCAAAGAATCCAAAAGTACCAAAGACAATTCCATATAATCCCACTAAGGTAGCAAACAAACCAATTATTAAATATAAAAATTTAGTAAACTTTTTTCTTGCTATAATTATTTTTAATTTCATCTGAAACTTGGAAATTTGTTTATTTGCTCGTCGATGACTTCTTTTTTAATATCACTTTCAACTTTTTTAATTTCTTTTTTACTTAAAACATAACCAAATAAGAATGAAAGTATTGGAAGTAACATAGAAAGTAAATCTTTAAATCCAACATTTAATCTTGATAAAAAGAAACAACCAACGATGGAGATTCCCAAAAATATTAATTTAAATATTTTCTTCATAATGATTCCTTAATATTTTAGTAACTATTCTACTTCTACTAATTCCTTTTTCTTTTGAATCTTCGACAACCATTTCAATTACATCCTCGTCGATAGTGTAAGATTCCACTTTTGTTTTTACTTCTTTTACCATTTTACTTTAATATTATAATATATTATACTATTTAAATCTTTCTAACAAAAAAAGCATACCTTTATATAGTGCCAATATAGAGTTATGCTATACAACAGCCGAATCCCTCGGATTTGACTTGTAATTATCAGACGTGAATTGATTTTACCTGATACACAATACACACAAGTTAGTTTTAATTCTACACAAGATGATGGTAATTATCTATTTGATTTGCCGACGATAAAAAAACTAAACATAAAAAAAATTAATATATGAAAAACAAAAAAGGAGCAATGTCATCAGGAGCTGTTATTTTAGTAATTGCTATCTTGTTAGGAGCATATTTCTTTGTACCATCTGTTAGCACAACTGTTAATGGATTATTCAAAGGAGCACCCGCACCAACAGAAGCACCAATCTATAATAGTATCGTTCCGATAATCACTGCAACCGCTGTAGATAGACAATCCGCTGGAACTTCTGTAGGAACATCTGGAAACCAATATTCCGTTAATAGCGGAGCATTTGGTGCTTTAACACTTGGAACTACAACAGCACAGCAAGGACAACTTATTGATATATTGTTTGTGAATAACACACAATACCACAACAAGCTTGTTACAGGAGTAAAATCTACACCAACAACTTTCCCAATTTCTGTACAATTAGATAAGAACGCAAGCGTTACTGAAAATATGTACAACACAGTTGGACAAGTTATGTCTAACGGTTTAGGTGCTTGGACTACAAACCAAACAAGATTAGGAAACGGTGCTACATACAACTTCAAAGATGAAATGCAAGCAGCTTCATTAACTTCTACTGGAGATATGCTTTGTGTAATCGAAATTGTTAACGGTGTTAATGCTTCTACAAGCCCACTTGGAGCAGTTCTTACTGGTGGTCCTGGAGTAACTTTCGTAGGTACTTCTAAACCAACTTGGTATACAACAAATACTTCCAATTCAAATGTGTACTTGTACGACGTTAAAGCTTTAGACAGTTCAGCAACACAAACATTCAACTTACAGATTAATTCTAAGACAACTGGAGAATTCGGTGCTTCAGCTGGTGGAAACTTCGGTGTTTCAAAGATTTGTTACACTAAAGAAACTTTCTTAGACCCTAACTCTGGAAAAGTAGTAACTGAAGTAGCTGATAGTAATGGTTTATTGAAATCAATTGCTAGATACGAATACAAGGTTGCATTTACATAAATAAGTGAAATAAGAACTTAATTTTTATATTTTTTTTCTTATTTTTCCCACTCACAATCCGCAAGGATTTCACAGTTCGAAAGAACTAATCAAAAAATGAAACAAACAAAACAGAACAATGAAAAATGAACAAAACGTACTTCAAGGAAATTGCATACACGGTAGGGACATTCTTTTGGTTCTTATTTGTAGCAACGAATGTAAATCAAGTATTAGGTCAAACATATCAGGGATTCACTGCTCTCAGTGGTCTTCTTTTAATAATAGGTATCGCAATATTCGACAAGAATTTAAATGTAACGTATGCAAAGCAGACTAAATTACTTAATGCAATATTAGCTGGTGTTGGCGGATACGTCGCCTTATTATTTACATCAGTAATTGTGTTAAGGATAATCTCACCAACAGCAAGTCTAAGTTCGGTGTTATCATTAATGGCAACAACTCCCGCATTATCAAATAGTAAAGTAATTAATTTCCTTACGTTTGGTTTGGTAATTCCTTTTATTGAAACAACTTTATTTGCAAGGGTTATGGAACTAATTGCGGATAGATTTAAAATACAAATTAATAGGCAAAATATAACTAAATTAGGATTAATATTTATTATAATCTTACTTTCAATAGGTTTTGCACTTTTTCACATCACCAGCAAGGGGATAACTGCAACGGGAAGTTTATTGATTGTCTTTATAATGATGTTTTATAGTTTGCTAATGGTAGTATGGTATAACGGAGATACACGTCCTGCTATTTTACTGCACATTTTCGCAAATTCGGTTGCAAGTTGGCTCGCATTATTCAGTGTAGGGGAATTAATGATGTCCATAGCATAAAAATGAAACAAGAATTAATAAACAAAATAGAAAACACAAACGTAGATGGAACTATAAAATTTTTCCCTAAAACTAGGAAAAGAAATGATGTCAGAGAAAAAACAGAAGAAATAATAAACTTATATCAAAAAGATTTAATTGATGTAATAAAAATAAGTAAATTATTCAATTGCCATGCTGATTTAATTTATACAATTTTAAGAGAAAATAATGTGATGATGTCTCAATCAGAAAGGAAAAAAATTTTATTTAATGCTGGAAAGTTAACTTACAAAAAAAGAATGGGAAATATCTGGGAAAGAACCGAAGAAATAATAGATTTATATAAAAATAAATTAATGAATACCCAAGAGATTGCAAAAATTATAGGATGTAATCCTTGTTTAATACAAAGAATATTAAGGAAAAATAAGGCTTGTTTTGGTCAACCAGAAAGAATAACAAAATTATATCATAGTGGAAAAATAAAAGTGTGGAATGATGGATTAACAAAAGAGACTGATGAGAGAGTAAAAAATCTTTGCGAAAAAAATTTAGGTCAAATTAGACAAAAAACTAAAGAATGGCATAAAAAAAATAAAGAATCTAAAAATCCAATAGGGATGTACCATAAAAAAACTATAGAAAAAACAAAAATATTATTAAGAAAATCAACTAAAGAAAGATGGAAAAATATGAATGAGGATGATTATAAAAATATTTGTGAAAAGATAAGCAATGCCTTAACTGGGAAAGCAAGACCAGACATGATTGGAAATAAAATTATGAGTAATTATATTAAAGAACATCCAGAAACTATCGAAAGATTAAAAGAACAAAGAAGAAATCAAATATTTCCAAAAGTAGATACAAAAATAGAAGTTAAAATACAAAACTTCCTTAAACAATTAGGGATAGATTTTATGACTCACCAGTATATTAAAGAAATTGAACATGGCTACCAATGCGACATTCTAGTTCCTTCAATGAATCTTGTAATAGAAACAGATGGGGATTACTGGCATAAATATCCCATTGGAAATGATATTGACCATGTAAGAACTTCTGAATTAATTTCTAAAGGTTTTAAAGTTTTAAGATTATGGGAATGTGAAATAAACAAAATGTCTATAGATAAATTTCAGGAACTAATAAAAACAAAATGAAATTCCCCTCAATTAAATTAAACAAAAAAACAATGAACAAAACAAATATAGTTTTATCTATTTTTGCGATGGTATTAGTTTTGACTCTGTTACCAATTGTTAGTTCAGCTGTTACTTATGCTGGAACAATGTATTCGCCAGTAGCTGGTGGAAATTATTCCTCTACTTTAACATTTGCAATAAGTGCTAAATTAGTGAATTCAACTACACTTCAATACAATGCAACATTAGTTTGTAACAGTTCTGGTGGAACAGCTAGTGCTTTTGTTGGAGCAGATATTGTTAAGGTTGTAACTATTACAAATAAGACATCATCTCCAGCAGGTCCTTTAGTATCTGATTTGAATAAAACAGCAATTTCATTAGCTTCTTTAACTGACTTAATGACTTACAATTGTAGTGGTTATGTAGACAATGGAACTGACCAGGAATGGGCATTTATGACAACTGCTAACTTAATTACAAAAGATGCAACAAGTCCAGTTTGTACTGTTAGTGTACCATTAAGTAATGTACCAAATCAAGGTAGCCAAGTAGTTACTTGGAGTATTACAGACGCTTTGAGTTTAGTTAGTAGCAATCAGAATATAACAGGTCCAACAGGATTTACTACATTGACTTCAACAAATGCAGTTAGTTCAACAGAATTCAGTTTACAGAACTTAGTAGGAAGTTGGTCGTCTGATGTATTAGGTACTGACAGAGCAGGAAACACTTGTTTAGGAACTGTAGACTTTACTTCATATAATAATGATTATGGAAGTAATTACATCCCTCCAGTAACTCCTGGAACAGATTTCAAACCAATACTGATATTAGCAGGAATAGGTGCAGCAATTTACTTTTTTATTATTAAAAAGAAATAAATCAAGGCAATCACTTTAAATGATTACTTTGTAGGGGGGAAACCTCCTTCATATTCACAAATACAAAAAAACAAAATGAAATTCCAACAATTAAATTCAAGGAGTAAAAAATGAATTTTAAAAGCATTCGATGGAAAAATTTGGCTTTCTTAACTGTAGCCGTAGTAGCTGTGCAATTTTTATTGTCTAAGTTCTTATACCCTTTAGTATTTGGACAGACAGTTCAAAACTTGTTTAGCATTACGCCGCAATCAGCTTTGACTAGCACTTCTATTGGAGACAAGTTAATTGGATTCTTAACTGGATTAATTCCATTTAATTTCGGAGATGTTATGAGTTATGTTTCTATGTTTATAGGAACAGCAATTCTTTTATTATTAGGTATGTTTGTTTATGACAAATTACCAAGAGTAATACAAGGTAATAACAAATTCCAAAAATTAGGAGTTATCTTAGCAGTAGGTTCAATAGCTTTATACCTATTATTGTTAGTAACAAAGATGGGAGCAGTAGCAAGTGTTACAAGTGGTTTGTTAATCGGAACAGCAGTAAATTACGCAATAGTAACTTTAGCAGTTGTTATGATAGCAAAAACCAAATTAGGTTCAAAGATGATTGTAATATAAAAAAATGAAAGCTCAAAAGACAGTCCCAATTTTGGTACTGATTAGTTTGTTATTAATCAGCGGAGTATGTGCTTATAGTGTAACGTCTAACGGTGTTACTACTGAAGTGAATGCTCCGTCTGATAATTTATTTACTGATATAGTTAATTGGTTTAAGAATCTATTTGGAACTAGTGTTGAAGACTTTACAATTGTTGGACAAGATAGACATTGTGATACTTATGTAAAGGAGGGTAATACCCAGTATTTTAATTATAATGTCTTAATGAATGTTAACACAATAGATTATTGTTCTCAAAGTTATGGATTAATTGATGTTTATGATAAAAAGTGGAATAAAAAAGGAGAATATAAAAACTCCATAAATTTTAATTGTGATGATTCTGATGGTTGCATTGTTGAAATTTATTGCTGTCCTCATCCAGAATGTACTTCTAATTCAAATTGTGAAAGTTGGATTGGAACTGGGAGTAAATGTATAACTAAAAATGAAGTAGATTCTTTGCTTCCATTAAAAGATAATAATCAAAATATAATTTCTTCTTATAAATATTGTACTCCCAAATGTAGTGGTACTTCAATAAATTGTTGGAGATTAGAATCTGGAGTTTGTAATAAAAGAACTTATGATTGCTCTTATTCTACTTATCCAAATTGTCCAACTACTTATCCTTTCACTACTGAAGCATCTTGTAAAAATACTATTCCGGTTAATCCCCCAGTTACGCCTCCAGTAGAACCACCAATTGCTGGTTGTGGAGATAGTGTTTGTACCACTGGAGAAAGAATGGGTGCTCCTTTTGGGACAATATGTAATCAAGATTGTGAAAACGTTGCATTAAAAGATAATTTAGAGATTTATAATGTAAATTATTTAGATATAAATGGAAATAAATTACCCGATAAATTAGTACCCGGGCAACAGATTAAGGTAACATTTTCAGTTAGGTCAACAGATTATTTTAAAGGAACTCCTTATATGGTCGAAGTTGGAGTAATTCCCTTTTCTACAGCAGAAACATGGGGAATAGCACAGCCAACTGGTTCTTATTCAATATTTGATTTATTTTCAGTTAAGGAATCAGATAAAGATGCTTGTTGTATTGGACAATCAAACTTTGCAGATAATTCAGAAGAACTAAAAGCAGTAACTAACTTTTGGACTGGAGAAGTAATTCCCAATACAAAAGATTTTGTTTTTACAGTAATGGTACCAGATTCAACAACAACAGACCTTTGCGGTTCTGAAAAATATTGGGATAATAATAATTCAAAAGAAGTAATTTATGTTATAGTTAAAAACGGATGTTTTAAAGACGGATATAGAAGGAATACTTTTATTTCATCAGTTATTCCTTTAGATACAAATGCTACAACTTCTCAACAAGGAAAAACATGTGAATTTGATGGACAATGTGGGGTTGGAGAAAAGTGTTTAGATGCTCCAGGATTTTTTACTGGAAAGACTTGCCAAGGGGGAACAACAAGTGGTAATTTAAGTCTGATTGATACTAAAAAGATATCATTAACAACAGAACAAATATCTTCAGCAACAACCGAAACACTTCTATCTTCTGCTTGTTTATATGATAGTGAATGTTTAATAAATAATAATAATTATACTTCGTCATGTGTTTCTATTGATAAATTAAGGCAGGATGGAACATTATCTGAAGCAACAAAGAAATCATTTTTTGATAAAGCAAAAACAATAACTAGTGGTACAGTGATAGGAGCAACAGCCGGAGTTATTGGTTGTACAATAGTCTGGGGAGGGGTTGGATTAGTTGTAGGCGGTCCAGCAGGAGCAGCTTTATCTGTAGCAAATGTTTTAGCAAATCCAGCAACTTTAGGGGGTTGTGCGGCAGTTGGAGGTTTACTTGGTGGAACCGGTACCGGTGTTGCAGTGTCTATTTCTCAAGACGATGCTCTTGTTAAAAAATTAGGAGCAAGTGATTCAAGTTCAGTTGGAATTTGTACTTTATCAGAAACCGACGGATTTTCAGATTTGTTTAAATCCCTTGCATTATTTGATATAGATGGAAATGGTAAAAAAGATTCAACAGATGGAATGATTATATTATTTGGTGGAGTAGCTTTATTATTTTTAGCAATGTCAATGGGGGGAAGAAAATGACCGAGGTAGTATATCAAAGGGGTAAAGGTTATGGCGGAGGATTTACGTGGGTAATGATTGCAGGAGTAATTTTACTTATCTTCTTAACTGGTGGAGGAGCAAAAACTATATTTGATTTGGGTCAATTTGCAAGTAAAGTTCCAGTATGGGTATGGGGAGTTTTAATCGTCATATTCGTATTCAGGATGAGAAAATGATATTCACAATTATAAATTTTATCGGAGGATATAGATATGCCTAAAAAAAAGAAAAAAAAGTAAAGTGAGGGATAGTATCCCAATATAATTACAGAGTGTTTTGCTGTTCACGCTAGAAAAAAATAACAGCATTCATATTCATAAAATAAAAATGATAAAAAATAAACAAGGAGCAAAAAAATAGAATGGTATTCAAAAAAGGAAATGTACCGGTTAGTAAAAGATTAGATATTTTAGAAAATTCAAAAGAAATAATAAAGTTTTACTCTGAGGATTTAATGAGTTGTAAAGAAATAGGTAAATTATTTAAATGTAGCGAAGGACCAATTTTCAATGTCCTGAAAGAGAATAATGCTCTAATGAGTTTATCTGATAGAAGAAAAGTATTAATTAATAGAGGTAAAATAAATTTTTATAACAAGATAGAATCTTTAAAAGATAATTCTGGAGAAATATTAAGATTATACAATGAAGAATTTAAAAATCCATCACAAATAGGAAAGTTATTTGGTTGTAGCGAAGGACCAATTTATGAGATTCTAAGAGAAAATAAAAGTATAAAAAATCAATCAGAAAGGAAAAAATTGTTGTCTAAAAATGGGGTTATAAAAGGATGGAATATAGGATTAACAAAAGAAACTGATGAAAGAATTAAAAATTTAGCAGATAGTTTAAGGGGTAAACCTAAATCAGAGGAACATAAACAAAAACTGAAAGAATCATGGGATTATAATAAACATTTTACAGAACAAATAAGAAAAAATATGAGTTTAGCACATATTGGGAAAAAACAATATGAAATGACCGATGAAATAAGAGATAACATTAGTAAATCCAATATGGGTCAACATCATTCTCCAAAAACAGAATTTTCAAAAGGACACATTCCTACGAGTGGATTCAAGAAAGGGCAGATTTCTCTTATGAAAGACAAAACTTATGAGGAAATATATGGTTCAGAAAGAGCAAAAGAAATAGCTTTAAAGGATTCTGAAACTAAAAAAAGAAAGTTTGAAAATGAAGATTATAAAGAAAAATACCTATTAAACAATAAGGGAGTATTTCAAAAAGGTAGAAATAAAAATAAGACTTATGAAGAAATATTTGGTTCAGAAAATGCTTTGAAAATGAAGAAAGGAATAAAAGAAAGATGGGAAGACCCGGTTTATAAAGAAAAAACAGTTAAAGCAATTTTGAAGGGTTTAATGATAAGACCAACTTCTTATGAAAAGAAAATTTCAGATTTGTGTATAGAAAATTCTTTACCTTTTGTTTACACTGGAAATGGGGCTTTCTTAATTAATTTTAAAAATCCAGATTTTGTAAATGAAAAAGATAAAGTTGTTATTGAAGTTTTTTATTCTTGGTTTAAAATTAGGGATTATGGTTCTGTTGAAAATTACAAAGAATTTTGTAAAAAGAAATATAATCCATCTGGATGGAAAGTTATCTTTATCTACGAGACTGAAGTTGATGTTGACAATTGGAAAGAACTATGTTTAAATAAAATACTCGAGGTAAAAAATTAAATGGCAAGACAACCAATAGAACCGAAAAAAGTATTTGAATTGAGTATTATTTCATTTGTAATTTTAGAAGCATTATCTTTTTTATTGGATAAGTTAGGATTAATGTCTTTTATAAAAGCGGGGTGGATAATTTTTATGTTTTTGTTAGTGATAATTTTAACAATGTTATTTAATTTGGGAATTAACTTATCTCAGATTCGTACTAAAGAGATAGTCCTAAGTTTAATAGTACTTCTACTAACAATCTCCGTATATTTTTTTATACCTTTAGTACTTCCTCAAATTTTCAGTATAATTCCCGGAAATGAAATTAGAAGTCAGTTAGTACAAACTTTAGGTTCTGTTGCTGGAATCGGGACGGGTATAATTTAAAATGGAAATATTTAAAAAAATAATAAAAAGAATAAGTAAAATACTTTTACTACTTGGGGGAATAAATCTTGGTTTAATGGGAGCTTCTAATTTACTTGGCTTACAAAGTTTTAATTTAATTTTAACATTATTAAGTTTCGTTAAGTTATCAAATTACATAAATTGGGTATATTTATTAATAGGGATTACATCTATTTATTTAGTAATTAAATGCTTTAAAGATAAAGATTATTAAAATGAACAAACAAGGAAAAACAAATTTAGTAGCTGTTTTATTAGTAGTTGCACTTGTAATAGTTGCGGGATATTACTATTATACTCAAACGCATATAAAAACAATTACTGAACATGCTCAACCAGCAGATATTTCTAAGGGAGAAAGTGGAACTGGAATGAGTGCAAGATTTTTTGATTGTGGTGGAAGAACTACTTATAGCGATGAATATTGTACTGTCGTAGAAATTCCTTCTTGGTTTTCAACAACACAAGGTTCTGTATCCAATGTAGGGGATTTTGCTATTGCTAAAAGCCCTTCACCAACTCCATGTCCAACTGGATTAAAAACTGAATGTGCTGGTTATGCTACAAATCCAAATATTATGTGTTGGAATTTACAGTGCGTTCTTGGAAATTTAGATTTATTAGCATTAGATTATTCAATAACAAATACTGGTGCTCAAGGAATAGTTTTTAATAATGTTCAAGTATATTCAGCAAGACCTGAAATATTTAATTCATCTGTGAATAAGTCTATAGTAAACGGATTAGGACCGGGTCAAACTGCTACTTTCAAAATGGCAAATATTAATACTATGCCAATAGCAGCATGGATTGGAACAAATCAAACTTTTGTAATCAATGCAAGCGGAGTAAGCAATTATGATAATACTGTTTACAAAGCTTCGGACCAATATATTTTGGGGTTCTACAACAATCCAGTTGGTTCATTAAGTATCAATATAGTAAAAGTAGTTTAAATTCACTCAATTAAATTAAAAAAACAAAAATGAAAAAACAAGGAAAAAGCGATAACAAAGTTATTGTCGGAATAGTCGTAGCTTTGCTTTTAATAGGACTAGTTTACTATGTATCTATTTCACAAAAGCAAACTCCTAAAGCAGTTGATTTCAGCGATACAACTAGTGAAAAAGGTGGAACTTCAGTTGGATTAGTATTTGAAAATGGAGACCGTGGAACTATGGCAGATGTATTTTATAAAATATCTGGAAGTGCGGCACCATTTAGTATTATCCGTGGAGCAACAACTGTATCTTGTACAAGTAATGCAATATGTACATCTAGATGTCCAGTTGGAGATACTATTTGTAATACTTACATAAAATGTTATGATAGCAAATGTGGATATAGCCAAGTTACTGCGATGTATCTTAATACTAGTGTTTTAAACAGTGGACAAGCAATATTGAATGTAACTTTTGATACTGCAACAACTAATCCAGTAAGTACAGCTTTTAATACAGCTTATCTAAGTCAAATCGGTAAAAGTGTAATCTTAAATGCAGGACAAAGTTATAACTTTGGTTCAGCAGATATACCATTATCTAGTTACTCAACAGGAGCATTGACAACATTTACTAGCGGAGTTTATGCAATAAACCAGTATACTGGGGCAAGAATTCCAGCAACAGGAAGTCAAACAAGTAACGTTGGAATGATAATATACCTAGACCCTGTTAGTGGACTTACTGTTACAATTAGCGGATTAGGCGGACTTTAAAAATCCTTTAATTTTTTAGGATTTAATATTCGTAATTAAATAAAAATGGAAAAAACAAAATGAATAAGAAAATTTTATGGAGTTTGGGAATTGCAATACCCGCATTGACTGCTTTAGTTTTATCGAAAGCGATAGTTCAACCAGAAGTCAATTTGTTTAGTACGGGACTTACTCCTAATACTTTAATAATTGTCGGACAGATTTTTTTGCTATGGGCAATTTTTAAGAAACACATATAATGGGAATCGTTGAAACAATTAATTCAATAATGGGAAATGTAAAAGGATTTACAGCTGGAGCTAGAACAGCAATTTCGTCAGTGATTGGAGAACCTTTCTTAATGATTATTATGTTTACTATTTCATTATTCTTAGCTTATCTAATTGCAAAGAGAAGCATAATTCGTCCACTGTCTGGGCATTACATAATTCAAACTTTAGTAATAACAATCTTAATTTTCCTTATTTTAATGTACCTATGAAAAAAATATTTACAATTTTAATAATTTTCTTTTTAATGGCTTCAATAGTTGGAACCGTTTTTATATCTGCTCAAGAAGTTAATCCTCCAGAAACAATAACTCAAGATTCTTCATTTTCTTTAAAGTCATGGTTTTCTCATACTTTTGGAATACAGCAATTTTCTATAGTTGGTGATTCAAGACAATGTAGTCAAACTCCAGATTATAATACAATAGCCTTAAATGGGGTTCATTACACTAAATCAGCATCTGCATATTGTTCAAGTGGATACGGAATATGGGATATTTTCAGTCCTGGATGGAATCCATATAAAGAATATAATAATAATGTTGATGTAACTTTTGGTTCAAGCGGAGGAAATGTTGAATTGTACTGTTGTGACCATCCAGAATGTTCTTCTGATTCACAATGTCAAGATTGGGTTGGGGAATATTCTACTTGTAAAACTGCTTCTTGTTCTTCTTGGCTAGGGGGCTATAAATGTACAACAGATTTTGGAACTGAAACAAATATTCCTTATTGTCGTTCTTCATTTAAATATTGTTCAGCAAACACCCATAAAGATTGTTATTATGTAAGTGGAAGTTCTTGTATTAAACATACTTATCCGGGAGTAACTTCTTGTCCATCTTCTTATCAGGGTGCAGCTTTATATTCTTCACTTTCTACTTGTAACTCTAATATTTGTACACCCGTTACTTGTTCTTCTTTGGGAAAGAATTGTGGGTCTGCTTCAAATGGATGCGGAGGAACATTAAATTGTGGAACTTGCGATGCTACAACTTCTTGTAATTCAAATGGTTATTGTCAGTCATTAAACACTACTGAAGTTCCTTGTAGTACTGCTAGTATTGATATAATTGATATACCTTGTACAACTAATACTTTAAGTAGTTGCAATTCAGTTTGTCCAACTGGATATATTGCGGGCACTTTAGATTCCTGTGGATTTCATAATTGCGTACTTATAGAAAGTGAAACAGAAGTTCCGATAATTATAACTCCCACAACAGAAAAATCTTTTGATATCATGCAAAAAATTTTTGGAATACCTTTGCTTTATCTAATTATTGGATTTTTTGGATTATTATTTTTATTAAATATGGTACCTAAAAAATGAAATTATTTTCAAAACCAAATTGGGGAGATTTAAGAGAATTATATAACAACAAAAAATTATCTTCTTTTAAAATTGCAAAAATAAAAGGTTGTGTAAAATCAACAGTATTAATAGAATTAGAAAAACAAGGTATAAAAAGAAGACATGGAAAAGAAGCCGTTTCAGAAGAAACAAAAATAAGATTTTCAACAGAAAGAAAGGGAGAGAATAATCCATTTTATGGAAAAACTCATTCAGATATATTAAAGAAAAAGTGGTCTGAGGAAAGATGTGGGGAAAATCATCTTAATTTTGGTAAAGCGATGCCTTTATCAACTAGAAAAAAGATTAGTGAAACTTGCATAAAAAAGGGGGTTTCTGTTGGAGAAAAAAATCCTAATTTTCAAAATTGGAAATCAAAAGAACCTTACAATGAAAGATGGACTCCTGCTTTTAGAAACTCAATCAGAAAAAGAGATAATCAAGTCTGTATGAATTGCGGGGTACATAGAGAAAGATTAAACGAAGCTTTACATGTACATCATGTAAATTATGATAAAAAAATGAGCATACAAGAGAATGGTATAATCCTATGTAGGCATTGTCACTTATTAACGAATTATAATCGTGAATACTGGCAGAAATTATTTCAAGAAAAACTTTCTAAACATTATGGTTACCAATATTCAGAAGATGGAAAAATAATTTTAAATTTAAACGAGGTAAAAAATGAAATTTCACAAAATTAAATTTGATATAAGACTTTGGTATATTGGGCATATAGTTGGACTAGTTGGAATAGCATTTATTGGTGGACATTACTTACAAGATTTTATTTGTACAACAAGTAAATTTTGTATTGAACAGCTTCCAACTTCAAAAATGTTATTATACAATTTAATATACTATTCAGGACTTGCATATTTATACGACACAATCTTTCATAGTGTTACAGGGTTAGACTGATGGCAAAAAAAGATAACGAATGGATAATCGGAATAGATAAGTTTAAATTAAAGAAATACTTTAAAAAAACATGGAACAAGAAATAATAAGAGACGAGAAAGGAAGATTTATAAAAAGAAAGTTTCTAAACGAAAAAGAAATTGTTAGATTGTATACTAAAGAACATAAAACTTGTAAACAAATAAGTGAACTTTTTAATTGTAGTTATCCCCCTATATATAATATTTTAAAAGAAAATAATATAAACACTTCCTCTAAAGGAAAAACTTATGAGGAAAAATTTGGAAAAGAAATAGCAGAAGAAAGAAAAAAAAAGTTAATTGGGCATAAAGTTTCAGAAGAAACTAGAAAAAAAATTAGAGAAAAAGCAATTAAACCAGAAAGGATAGCAATTTCAATAAAAAATCTTCCTAAAGGGCAAGAAGGATATTGGTTGGGCAAAAGAAGACCAGATATGTCGGGGGAAAATCATCCTCTCTATGGAACACATCGTTCAGAAGAATCAAGAAAAAAATCAAAAGATTCACGTTTTAAATATCTTAAAGAACATCCAGAATCAATAGAAAAAATAAAAGAAGCAAGAGCAAAACAGGTTACCCCATTTAAAGATACCTCTATTGAAGTAAAAATTCAAAATTTCTTAACTTTATTAAAAGTGGAGTACATTGCTCACAAATATATTTCAGAAATAGAAAATAGATATTGTTGTGATATTTTTATTCCATTACAAAGGGGGATTAAGCAGAAAATTATAATTGAATGCGATGGAGATTATTTCCATGCTAATCCAGATTTTTATTCTAATGAAAAGTTAAACAAAAGACAAATAGAGCAAAGAGAAAGAGACGAATTAAGAAATAAACAACTTACTGAAAAAGGATATAAAGTAATCAGACTTTGGGAACATGATATTAAAAGAATGGAATTAAATAATTTTGAAAGCATTATAAAATGAAAAAAGATAATACAATAATTTTTTGGGTAATTGGCATTTTACTAATTATAATTGTAGCCCCTAATTTACCTTTAATTGGAAAGGGTGCATTTGCGATTGTTACGACTACCACATGTTCCCCTGAAACAATTTCTAATTATCAATTTGAAGGAAATATTTTTGACAGTAATAATTTGAATACCGGAACTAATTTTGGAGGGAATTTTGTAAACGGGAAATTCTCACAAGCAATTTCTTTTAATGGAACTTCTTACATTTCACTACCTACTTTCTCTGGAGATAAATCTGCTTGGATAAAAACAGGAACTTCTGATTTCTCATTAGTTAGTACAATAAACGGAACAAATTATGTTAATGCTGTTCAAAGCAATTCAATATTAATTCCAGAAGTTGGACCAACATTTGGTTTAGGAACAAATTTAATAGTGGATGATTTAACAACTTATTCTTCTTTATCAATTACTCAAATGCAACAGATTTATTCAAGTGGAACTGGTAATCCAGCATGTTATACTGAGACTATGAATATTAACGTAAGCTGTTCGGATTATGCAACTTCTCAAATTTTAGATAATTCTACTGGCTCACTTAGTTATTCTAATGGAAGTTATCCAGATTGTACCTTTACTTGGAAAGAAGCACAATATAAAATAACCAATAATCTTTGTTCAAAGAGTTTCTTTTATACAGATTCTTGTATTGCTTCAAACGGATGTTATATAGATATGACTACTTGTTCTCAGAACTTAAAATATGAATGTTATGTATTTTCTAATAATGCTTGCTTACCTAAAACAGATTATACTTCTTGTAGAACTAATATAACTTATGCTTATCCTTTGCTTTCAAATTGTCAAGCTCAAATTAAGAATGTAACTGTATCAACTCAGGGAGCAATAACTACTTCTACAACTACTTCTCAAGTTGGATTTTCAGAATTAGCAAGTAAAGAAATATTTAATTTATTCGGCTACTCAATAACAATTATACATATCATTTTGGCATTCATTCTAATTTTAGGAATTGCTTATTTATTAACAGGGAGGAAATAAATGGGGAAAAGTAATATCTTAGTTTATGTAGTAATTGGAATTATAGCTGTTTTATTTTTATCAAATTTAAATTTTATTCCTAAAGAAGAAAGTGGAATCAAAGCATTTTTCTATGATTCAAATGGTAACCAAGTTGATTTTAATCCTTATAATTACACTGAAGCAATGAAAAATACTAATAAAGAAGGATTTTCTATATTTAAATTATTCAGTATTTCCGGAGCTCCGGAAACTAAATCGGAAGTAGTAAGTTATGATTCTCAAGGAAATTTAATATCTTCAGATAATAAAGAAATTACAGAAAAGAATGGGGTTAAACTTATAAATACTAAATATTCTTCAACTGAACAGGTCAATTCAGATAAATTATTTGGTTTGTTCTCTTTTGTAACCAATACTTATACGGTAGACATCCCAATTTCTGATTCATTTACAGTACAAAATCAATTTAATACCTACACTGAGAATAATAATGTCCGTTCTGCTAGTTATAAATCTCCTTATTCTGGTTCATTTTATTACAATAAAATTGTATACTCTTGGGATAGTGCTACTTTAAAAAGTTATATTCCGGAAGGAGCAACAATAATTTCTGACCCTATATTTCATTTTTACGTTGAGCCTTCTTATAGAAGTTTGATAATGGGGGTTTATCCCCTTCCTAATGGAAACAATTATCGAGGAAACCCCAGTTATGCTTGGACTTTATTAAGTAGAGGTTATCCTACTTTTGGTTGTATTTATGGATGTTCTGTTCCTCCTGCTGGATGGAATACTTTCTCAAATTTATATCGTCCAAATAGGAATTATAGTTATTCCTTTGGTTTTGCAGAAAATTATGACCAATCAGGTACTTCTGAAACTAGAACCAATATTTATAATGTACCTTATTTAACTATTACATACACTACTCAAACTTGTAATCCTGAATCTTGTTCTACTCAAGGAAAAACTTGTGGAATTTGGTCAGATACTTGTTCAGCAGTATTAGATTGTGGAACTGCTCCTTCTGGATATTATTGTAATTCAACAGGACAAACAGCAATTTTACCAACCTTAAAACTTCAATTAATAATGACTAATGATGGAAGTGTTCCACTAAAGGATGTAACTATCTTTGAAAATAAACTAGTTTGGACAAATTTAGGAAACTCAAATACTGGAAATTTATATTCATTCCCATCTTTAAATTATACAATAAATCCCGGACAAGTAGTTAAAGTTAATACTAGTTTAATGAATATTGACCCTTCTTGGATTGGAAATCAAGTTAAGTTTATTTCCTATGTTTATGCAAATAATACTTATACGGGAGGTTACTTAGAGAAAATTGCTACTCCGTTGACTTTGCAATTTTAAATTAAATTTATAAAGATGAGAAAGAGATAATAATATGAAGAAAATAACTTTTAGTAATGATGAGGAAGAAGAAATTGTAAAAATGTATACTGAAGGTAATAAAAGTATAAAAAAAATAGCAGAATTAATGGGATGTGACATATGTGTGATAAATAGGGTTTTAAAAGAAAATGAAATTATAATTAAACCAAATAAGAATTATACTATAAATAATTTAGGAAAATATAAAGAAAAAAGACAAGACATTTGGGATAAAGAAGATGAAATAATCAAAATGTATACTGAAGAAGATAAATCTCTTAATCAAATTAAAGCTATATTTAATTGCAGTTCTAAACCAATATGTAAAATATTAAAAGAAAATAATATAAAAATGAAAAATCGGGGAGCACAAAAGGGACATCATTCTAATGCTAAATTTAATAGGGCAAAAAACTTTGGTAAATATGTAGAAAAGATAGTATTTACTCCTGAACAAAAAGAGAAGATTATTAAATTATTTGATATAGAATTACTCAGTGCTAAAGAGATAAGTAAATATTTTAATTGTTCTTGGGGTACAATAATAAGATTTTTAAAAAAAGAAGGAATAGATGTTTCAAAAAATCATTGGAAGAAAATAGGTAATGCTTTGAAAAATAAGGAATTTACGGAAGAGCATAAGGAAAATCTCAGCAAGGCAATGAAGGGCAAAAAACTTTCAGAAGAACACAAACAAAAAATAAAAGATAATAATCCAAAATATTGGTTGGGAAAGAAAAGGGATAAAGAAACAGTAGAAAAAATGAGTACCACAAAAAAAAGATTTTTCTCTGAAGGAAAAACAATCCCCTGGGCAAAAGATAAAAAATTTACTGAAGAACATAAAACAAATATGAGCAAAGTAAGAAAAGGAAAACATTATTCTTCAAAAACAGAATTTAAGAAAAATGATGAAAGATTAGTTGGAAAACCTTCTTATGAAAGAACTAAAGAAATAAGAGAAAAAATTAGTTTAGCACATTTAGGAAAGCCCAATTTAAAAATAAGAGGAAAAAAGAAATCAGAAGAGCATAAAATTAAATTAAGTTTAGCAAAAAAGGGAAAACCTAATTTAAAATTAAGGGGAACACATCAGTCAGAAGAACATAAAAAGAAACAGAGTGCTGCCAAACAAGGTATACCTTTAGATGAATGGAAAGGATTTTCTAGTTTTTTTCCTTATCCCCAAACATTTACTAAAGCATTTAAACTTGCAATAAAACAACGTGATGGATTTCAATGCCTTAAATGTGGAATGCGTGAAGAAGACCATATCAAATTATTTAATCAAAAAGAACCAATACATCATATAGATTATGTATATGCTAATACTTTTCCAGAAAATTGTTGTGTTCTTTGTAGAAGATGTAATCTTGAAGTAAATAAAGATAGAAAGAATTGGAAAGTCCATTTTCATTCACTTCTTTCAGAAAGATATGGCTATCAATATACTGATGATGGGAAACCAATAATAAATATTGAGGTTAAAGAATAATATGGGGTTATTTAAATTCTTAGAAAAATCGGAAGAAAAATATTTAATTTTTACTTCTGTGTTCGCATTTTTTTATTTTTTAATTTTACTTCCCGCAGCTATCAAGTATTTTGATTTCAAAAATATCTTTATGCAATTTTTATTACTAAATATTGGGTTGCTATTTGTAATAAATTTATTTTTAAAATATGCTGCTTTAAATAAAAAGCCTAAACTAAGAAATGTTCTAGGAATAATGGTTATGATATTTGCTATATCAATTTGGACGCCTCCGTATTCGACGCTGATGTCGGGGTTGCAAGCAGTTCCGTCGGAGAATGGTCCAGCAACAATTTTAGCAGCTTCTGATTATGTAATCGGTTTTTTCTGGAATCATGTAGCTGGGATAACTGGGGGATTTACTTTACCAAATTTTATTCCTTATATTTCAGGGACATTCATATCTTGGACTTTTTTGCTAACGTATATTATCTCACCATTAGGACTTTTATTTTTGTCAAGTAAATTACAAAAAGATTTTGTGAGGAACGTATGATACAACAAGAAAAACAAGAAAAAAGATTTTATAAAAAGTTTGGAAACGCAGAAAAAGAAATAGATAATTATACTTTGCAAGTTACAACCTTTGATGGAAAATATCCAGTACTAATTATATTTCCAAAGAAATTAACAAAAAAAATAAGAGAAGAAGTTACTGACTTCCTAATGGGTGAACTCGATGACCACGAAGGTTTTGACAAATTTATGTTTTTATGTGATTTATATGACACAGCAAAAAGAAGAAAAATAAATTTAAAAAATAATGAATTAAAAAATGTCAATAAATAATCTCCCCCGTAAACTATCTGGATTAGATTTCGCTTACGGTTCAATGATACCGACGACAAAATTAAAACAAGAATTAAAATTATGGATTAAAGATATGGAAGCAGAGCAACCTTATAAAGAGCATACTAAGTATGTAATAATATTTATTAAAAATTTTATAGGAGAAAAAATATAATGCTTTGGGAGATACCTTTAATCAGTAGAATAAAAAGTAAGCATATAAAGATATTTATCTTTTCAGTTTTAAGTGTCTTATTAATTAGCTTACTAGACATTTTAAGTATGAAATCTGGCATCTTTGGAAATATTTTAGAATACACAAATGGTGCATTCGGTTGTGATTGGTGGTCATTGTTTTTTAAGATTGGAGCTATTATGATAACTATCCCCGCCGTGATTTATTATTTTTTCGTAAGAAAAGATTTGTCAGAATCAATTTCATTTATAGTTAGTAGTTTTATTTTATGGTTCACTGGAACTGCCGACGCTGGTTACTTTTTATTAACTGGTTCAGAAATACCTTCATCTTTACCTTGGCTAGACGGAAGTTTGGTAATTGGTTGGGTCAGTTTAAATATATTTAAAAGTTCGGTAACTAATTTAACTTTAATTGCAACTGCTTTAGGCGGATTAATTATTGCTTACTTTGTAACTAAATTGCTTGTTAAAAAATTCTAATGAAAGATAAAAAAATAAAAGTTAATCATCCGACAAAAAAAGAAATGAAAGAGTATATAGAATTCTTAGATGAAGCAGGAAAGAATTTTAAATTAACTGCTTTAGATTTGTCTAACCTTTTTGATTTATTTTATATGGTTATACCTGAATATGAAAGCACTCTTAAATTAAATAAAATGGATAAATGGTTTGATAAATTATTTAATAAAATAGATGAGATAGTGTTAGCAGATAGCCCAGAAGATTATAAAAAAATATTAACTAAATTAAAAAAGGAGAAAAATGGTAGAGTACAGAAGAAAACCTAAATTTTATGTAGACTCTGAAACTAAGACTGTTGCTATACAGGACAAATTTGGAAAAATGAAAGGTCGTAGATTGGTTCATCGTGGAGAACGTTCAGATATGACTCATCCAATCAGGTCTTATGAATCAGGTGAAATTTTTGGTAGGGCACCCAGCAGAATTACAAAATTTCCTATAAAAGCGGATTCAAATAAGAGAGCAACAACTAGAACATTGCGTAGGAGTTTATAGTGTTAAATCCCGAGTGTCTAAGAAGAAAAGAAAATTTTAAATTGATAGATTCAGCAGGAAATATACTTATGAAATTTCGTTTAATAAGTACGGCTAGAAGATGGAAAAATTACATAAAAAAGAACTACCCAGATGAATTAAACATAGAAAAAATTTGAATAGATTTAAAAATATAAGTTTACTCAATAAAACACATAAAATACATTACACACATGACAAAAATAATCACAAAAACAGCAATAGTTTTATCTATATTTTTATACATCTTTTTAACTTTCTCTTTTATTAATTTTGTTAGCGGAGGAGAAGGAGATAGTATCTTAAGCGGAGAACTTGAACCAATTTTAACTCCATCTAAAATAATTGAGTTAACAACCTCCGGATTAACTACCTCTACTAACTTATTAAAAACTAGTGGTTATACTGGTATGGAAATAGTTAGTTACAACGTGGATAGTACAATAATTACTGATGAATCTTATGTGGGTAAGGCAGGTTCAAACTTCAATTTTATTTCAGAATTAAAAAGAGAACAGGGTGGAATTTCTCAAAATATTTTCTTAGCTAATGATTTATTAATAGGTGTCCAAAAAAATGTATCTATCTTAATAAAAATAAATTGTACTGAATTAAAATTAAATAAAACTAATAATAATCTAACAATAAAATCTCTTGAAATAAGGTGGAATGGTAAAAAATATGATTTATCAGAATATCCTATTGATAACCCACTTAACCTTTCTAAGGTGAATATTACAGAATATGACCAAGATGGAAAACCAATAAATGTAAGTATAACCCCCAGTATACTCTTTGATAGCCAATATAATAAAAAAATAGATTATAAAGATGTAACTGCTAAAGGAGGATATGCTTCGGTTTATTCTAATAATGGAGAGTGTTTCGTTAACTTAAAAATAGATAATTTTAGTTTACCGGCAAAATCATTGGTGGAGGGAGTAAAATATCTCCCTGTTGACCCAGTTTATTATAATCAATCAGATGGATTTTCTATTTCTTCTGCTGGAGATGGTACTTATGCTGGGGGAATTTATTTTAATAATTCTAATTTTTGGGTTGTTTCTTATTTGGCTTCTACTGCTGGAGTAGTTTATTCTTTTGATAAAAATGGTGCTAATTCCACTTATAGTTTTTTTACTAATAATACGGCAAGTACAAATAAAAATCCGGTAGGTCTTTGGGGGAATGGTTCAATATTTTTTATTACAAATAATGTAGTCGATAATATTTATCGATATAATCAAACAGGAGGAACTTATCTAAGTTCAGTAAGCACAACTGCTTTTGGTATTGATAGGGCTTATGGTATCACAGGTAATTTAAGTGCTTATAATGGAACTAATCTATGGGTCGTTGATGATACTGACAATTTCGTTTATCAATTAAGAAGAGATAATAGTAGTGTATGGTACAATCAGACGGGATTTGACCCAACTCCTTCCGGGGCAGGAGATGCTAAATATATTACTACAAACAATTCTGACTTTTGGATTATAGATTCTACAGACAATTTCGTTTATCATTTAGATAAATTTTGGAATAATATGTCTGATGGATTTTCATTAACTCAGTTTGGAATAAATTCACCTGGTGGAATTACTACTAATGTAACAAGTGGCAGTCCAAGAGATTTTTGGGTTACTGATTCAGTTGATTTGTTTGTATATCATATTTACATAGATTATGAATTACAGATAGTCTACCCCCTCAATAATTCTTATCATAAGGTAAATAATATTAATGTAAATTATACCGCTCAATCAACAATTCTTAACTGCTGGTACTCTAATGATTCTTATTCAAAAAATACCTCTCTTGCTACTTGTGGAACAAATATAACCGGATTAAATTGGAGTGAGGGATTTCATGAAGTAACTATTTGGGGAAATAATTCATATGGGGCTATTCCAGTAAAGATTTCTTTTACAATAGATACTATAAATCCAATCGTTTCATTAATTACTCCTTTAAACAACACTTTATCTAATATAATATCTCAGGTTTTTAGTGGGAGCATAATAGATTCTGTTATCAAAGGGATGGTTTTACATATTTGGGATTATTTGGGTAATGAAGTAACTACCAACGAAACTTGTTTTCAAGAATTTACTAATAAATCCACAAGTTGTGGGGGATTAAATACGGGTACTTATACTAATTTAAGTGGGTCTAATCTTGAACAAGGTGGAAGAGTTATAAGTAACTATTATGATGGGGATTGGGGAACTTTTGTATCCCAAGATGCTGGTGGAAATGGCTCTCTTTTTATAAATTACACCAAACCATTAAATGCTAAAGTAACTAGCTCATGGAATATTATGTATGGTTCAACAGCTACACCGATTAATGCTTCATTAAGTATCCCTTCTGATTGTTGGAATTATAGTTCACAAACTATTTCCTTTAGAGTAATCTCTTGGAATTTTGGTTCTGCGGGTAATATTTCAACTTATTGTTATAATGGTACTTGGAATATGTTAACAAACAATTCTAATGATAATGTTTTTTATGAAGAAGCAATGTTTTGGGATTTATCTGGTATACCTGCTAATTTAACCGGTACTTCTAATCAAACTTCTTGGAATTATACCTTATCTGATGGAAATTATACTTGGAATATTGAAGGTTTTGATTATTTAAGTCATTCAGCTTGGAATACTGTCGGTAACTATGCTTTAAGAATAGATTCAACTAATCCGTCAATTAATTTAACCAGCCCTTATTCTATCAACTATGCAACTAACACTTCATTAAATTTAAACTTTACTTTTGTGGAACCTAATTTAGATTCTTGTTATTATAATATTATAAATAAATCTGGTGGAGCAATAATTGTAAGCAATACTTCATTACCTCTCTGTCAAAATATAACATTTAACTTATCTAATTATGATGGAAATTATAATATAACAGTTTATGTAAATGATACTTTTGGAAATGTAAATAGTTCTAGAGTAACTTTTGGAGTAAGAGTTAATTCTCCGTCTATTAATTTAGATAGTCCATCTGATAATCAATTTTTTAATCATAGTGAAAGCATTTATTTTAATTTTACTGCTTTTAGAGATATTGGAATAGATACCTGCGAATTATATGGAAACTTTTCAGGAGCATTTGCACTTAATTATACTTGGATTAATCCAACTAATAACACTATGAACTTCACAATTCAAAATTTAACAGAAGGAAACTTTCTTTGGAATGTAAAATGTAATGATACACTTAATAATAATGGTTGGGCAGTTAATCGAACAGTTTCAATTGATACAATTTATCCCGATGCTTTAATTAATTCAATAAGTGTATCGCCAGGATATTTAACTATTATTTTAAACTCTTCAACAAATGATACTAATTTAGATTATTGTCGTTATACTGTTTTTAATTCATTAGGTTTAGTAGATGGAACTCTTAATAATACATTTACTTGCAACTCATTAATTTCATTAACAGTTTCTTCTTATGCAAACTATAATTTAACTTTTTACTCTTTTGATAAAGCTAATAATTTAAATAAAACAACTAATAATTTTACAATAAATCCACCAGTTCCCGCACCTATACAAGGGAGTGGTGGTGGAAGTACTCCATCAACTTTATTACCATTAGCTACTAAGACTTTCTGCGGTGACGGTGCCCAGCAGAATCCAAATTCATATGGTTTAATCGAAGATTATTGGTCATGTCCCCAAGACGCTCCGGGAGTCGGGGGTAATATAGATGACTTTTTTGAATCACTATTTGTTTTTTGTTTAGATAACAATCCCAATACAATTTGTGGAGTTTCATCACTTTTTTCAATACTTTATTCAACTCAAGGAATTGAAGGAAATTTAACTAACTCAGATATCATATTGCCATTTAATTTAGATACGGCTGGGCTTAACTGTTTATCTGCAGAAAAAGCAAGTGAATGCTACTGGAATACTCAAAAGGGAGGAGTTACATTCTTGATTTCTTTTATTATCATATTTATTATATTAACGGTAAAAGTTATTCCAACTAAGGGTTCAAAGACAAGAGAAAGTTTTCCGAGATACATAATTTACCAGACAAAGAAGAAACATAGAAAACGATAACTCTCTTCTATTTATTATTAAGTATTAATACAGATAGATATAGATATGGTTGGTTTCACAAGTAAGTAATACAATGTATTACTATAATAATAGAAAAATAGCATACAATGTATTACTATAATAATAGAAAAATAGAAAGATTTATAAACTTAATAATCTTAAATTTATCATGCTTAAAAAAAGAAAAGTAAAGCAAGATATTAATTTCAGAATAGACCCAAATATTATAAATAAATTTAAAGTTCTTGCAGTTCAACAAGGGAAGTTTTATAGTAGTTATGTAGAAGAATTAATTAAAATAGAAATAGACAAACAGGAAAAAAGGATAAAGGAAAATGAATCTCTTCAAAATAAACCAGAAATATAAAATAGTTTTAAAAATAGGCAATGAATTATCTTATTATACTATAATAGTTATTGAAGAAGATTCAACTCACTTTAGATTCAAAGATAAGTTCAAAAAGGAGTTTATTTTCTCAAAAGATTTAATTAAATCTGTAAGAGAGATAAATAATGACGAGACTTATTAAGTCAATATCCTTGCCAGTAGAATTAAATGATATTATAAATAATAACATAACTGACTTTTCAAATTATGTCCAAGAATGTATTGAAAGGGATTTTATTGATGAAGAAATGATAAATAAAAAAATAAAAGAGTATGAACAAAAAATAGAAGAATTAAAAAAATTGATTCCAAACATTAAAAAAGAAGATAAAGAAATAGAAACAATGACTAAAATAGAGAAAATATTTTTGAATAATGCTAAAGAAATAGTAGAAAGAAATCCAGAATTTTTATTCGGACAATGGAGCAAATATAAAAATGATTATGGAAGAATAATTACATTAAATAAATTTAAAGAATTAATTGAATAAAATGGGATATAAATATATAACTGTAAGGGAACATAGAAGAAAGGTTAAAACTCCAGGATGTTTTATTGCAACAGCTTGTTATGGAATTGACAGCAATCAAGTTAATATATTAAGAAATTGGCGGGATAATACTTTATTACAAAGTCAATTAGGAAATAAGTTTGTAGATTTTTATTATAAGATAAGTCCTCCAATGGCAGATTTTATCGTGGATAAACCATCATTAAAAAAGATTGTTCGTTGTGGATTAAATCCCCTAGTAAATTTGGTTAAAAAATGAAAACAATTTTATTATTATTTTTGGTCTTACTTAGTATAAACTTTATTTCTTCTGCTGATTTAGATATTCAATTAGTTGAACATTTTTATAAGGATGGAGTTTTAATAGCTAACACTCCAGATTTAGTTCCATCTGCAATTTCTTTTGAAGTAATAGCAACAAACAATCTTGCCGATTCTCGAATATTATCCATTTCAATAACAAATTTTTCTTCTAATTTTGGAGATTCTTTACCAAAAAAAACAATAGAATTTTTGAGAATTAAACAGACCACTACTTTATTCGAATCTTCTATTATCGATATTTCAAATTTAACGGGAAATCAATCCTTTAGTATAAGCCTTGCGGGACTTAACGAAAAGAAATGGAATCTAATTACTGCAAGTACAGAGAAAATAATACAACTAAAAAAAGATAGTTTGGTTAAAAAAGATTTTATCTATGAAATTGGAAATTTAATTATGCCAAGTAATTACAAAATGGGAGCGGGAATAGGTTTATTAATTGCGATAGTCTTAATATTTATAATGTGGTACACTAGTTCCTATCAAAAGATTAGCCAGTGGAAACAGAATCAAAGAAGGAAAAAAATGTTAAAAATTCAGCAAGAAGAGTATTACCGGAGGCAACGTGGCTAAAGTTTTACTTATCTTAATTTTATTTATCTCTTTAATTGGGATTATCCCGGCAGATGACCAATTCGTACAAATATGTGGCGGAGATAATGAACTTCAAGTGCTTTGTCTTGGAGACGCTGAAAATTCTCCAGCAGGTTTTTTACCGGTTGTAACTTCTCCAATTGGCGGAGCGGGTGGTGGACCAGCCCCGGAAATTCCAGAAGATTTAATTTCTTTGATAGAAAGCAAACCAACTGATTGGGGATTATGGATTTTAATCATACTGATAATTTTGTTATCCTTTTGGTGGTTTTTCATAGTTTGGAAGAGGCGTAAAAAGAAGAAAAAAGAAATTGGAGAGAAAGAAAAATAGGGGGGTTAAGTTTATAAATGTTCACTACTTCAACTAAATACACATTCGACACATAATTTCCCTATGACATACAAAAAAATACTTTTATTAATTAGTTCTATATTATTCTTATCTTTAGCATCAGCGGGAAATTTATCCATTATTGTTAATCCGGGAGTTGCAGGAGTTAATTACGAGTATATGCTAAATTTTTCCCAAGATAATACTTGCTCTGAAATTGTATTTAATTATTATCAAATTGTTACTACTAATTCTCAAGGGTTTAATTATATCTCAATACCTATAAATAGTTCACTTGAAAATATAACAAAAATAAAGTATATATGTGAATACAGGGATTGGGTACTAAGAAAAATACATCCCACCGGAGACCTGTTCTTTTCTAACTTATATGCTCAAAATATAACAACTTCATCCCTTCAAGTAAACGGTAACATAAATTCTTCTGGAAATATTCAATCCAATAGTATAAACGTTACAAAGAATGTAACTGCTAATTGGTTTATTGGTTTATTTTCTTGGTTAATCAAACCGGACGTTTCTTCTTCTTATTTAAACTTTAATGGAAGTACTCTTGGTCTTAATGAGTCTTTTCTTAATTCAACAATCGACCAGCGTGCTTTGACTTTTAACGGCACTTCAATGATTCTCTCTGTTAATACTACTTATAATATTCAACAACTTCTTAATTCAACAGGAATTTATGATTTTAATTATAATCAGACAACTGCTACATTTAATCTATATGGGAGTAACTGGTATAATCATACTTTAAGTTCTTATAATCAATGGGGAAATTTCTGGTTTAATCAAACAGCAAATTTAGTTCTTGGAATAAATAATTTAACCGCAAGTATGATTTCTAATCTTTCTATAACTCAAATGAATTGGACTTATTCTCTAATAGCAAATACCTCTTTTAATCAAAAAGCAAATACAACAGTTCAACAATATGTAGATATGATAAATAATACCAGAACAGCACAGCAATTGCTTAATGGAACTAATGCTAATTTTTCAAGTATTATTGTTTCTGGAAATGTAACTTCTGATTGGTTTAATGGAAAATGGAATGGGACTTCTTTTGACGACTGGTTAAGTTCAAATGGAAATACTTGGACTTTTAATTCATCTAAACTTCAAACAACTTATTTGAATGCTTCTTTAGTTTCTACAATAGCAGGAACTCCTCAAGGTAATGGAGGATGGACAAATTATACTTATGATGATATAAGTTATAATGTTTCAGAGGTTGCAACTAACCCTTCATTAGATATAAGATTTAATTATACTGGGATTACAAATTTTAATCAAATACTAATTCGTTATCATTCTGATGTAGGAGAAAATCATATTATGTATATTCAACTTTATGATTATTCAACTACTACATGGGAGAATTATCTAACCTCTGGAGAAGTTATAGATTATAAATTAACAACTATGGGAGTTATTGACCCAAGCGAACATATAGAAAATGGAGTAGTTCAATTAAGATTTTATCAACCAGTTAATGGAATAATAACTCATAAACATTATTTTGATATGGTAGTTATTGCAAGTGGATTAACCTCATTGGCAGGACAAGAAGTAGACCCTCTTTCTTGGCATAAGAATACAAATATAGAAATGAATGGATACAACATTACAAATGTAAGTTATGCACAAGGAAATACATTAAACTTTACAACTCTTTGGCTTAACAATATAAACATCTCAACTTGGATACAAAACATAAGTAAAAACTGGACACTTGATACTTTTAATAATTGGAATAGTTCTTGGGATAATAACTGGCTTACTCAAATGCTTTCAGCAAATGATACTGCTTTGAATACTTCAATTAAACAAGCACTAACATTTAATACAACTTATAACATTGGAGTTTTGTATAATTATACAGCAAGTATGATTTCTAATTTCTCCTTTAATCAAAATGTTTTAACTTATAATGATACAATACAAAATAATAATGCTTGGAACCAATCAGGAACAAATGTTATATTAAATAAAATTGGAAGTAATGTAGGAATAGGAGAAACTGCCCCCTCTTATCCTTTATCTGTAAAGACTTCTACGGGAGTTGGGACAATGATACAAGCAGGAGCATCAACAGGAGGGTCTAATATTCTATTAGGTGGATGGGCAACAATGGGAGAAATTAGAGGGGGAAATGGTGCATATTTCGGACAAAATGTTGTAGCATCAACGACCGTCTCTAATCAATTAAATATTTTAAATAATGCGACATCAGGGGGGGCAGATGCAGTAAGAATTAGAACAACAGAAGGAATAACTTTCCATACACTGGCAGGAACAGTCGTAGCAGGAGATGCATTTTCAAGTGA
>Ga0172379_10002822_pt1 | contig 29383 bp, 46 predicted proteins | sample GrowelOW334metaG_FD_119756 | JGI IMG/M metagenome (GOLD analysis project Ga0172379, IMG submission 119756) | Groundwater microbial communities from an aquifer near a municipal landfill in Southern Ontario, Canada - Groundwater well OW334 metaG | ecosystem: Environmental > Aquatic > Deep...
AACCTGCAAATATCAGATACCCTAAAAATATTGCACTAATAATCCCTCCTGTTGCGCCAATAAAATTATTCTCTTGAGAAACAAAATTTGCTGCCCCCAAGAATATAACTGTTTCAATACCCTCCTTTAAAGTTGAGACAAAAACTAAAAAGAATAGCCCGAACTTATGAACATCAATAACCTTTTTTGCTACTTTATCTTCTAACTTTTTAGAAAGATGTTTTTGTTTCATCATCCAGAAAATCATTGTTGTTAATAATATTGCCCCGATCAAAATAGTTATTCCCTCAAAAATTTGTTCAGATCTCCCAGTAAAACCCCCAGCGAGATTAACAAATAAGAATGCTCCGATAATACTTGCAATTAAACCTGAAATTATTCCGAAGAATACAATTTTATTGTATTTTGTTTGTTTTGTCTTTGCTAAATAACTAAGAATTATTCCAACAATCAAGGCGACTTCTAAGGTCTCCCTAAAAGTTATTATAAAACTTGCAATCATTTCTTGTTCTGCTTATCCCTATAATTTTTAATTGCTGCTCTCAATGCTTCGCTTGAAAGATTTGAACAGTGCATTTTGATTGGAGGAAGCCCTTTCAATGAAGTTGCTACATCGTTTCGTGTAATTTTTTCTGCTTCTTCAAGAGTTTTTCCTTTTGCTAATTGAGTTATCATAGAAGACGTGGCAATTGCTGCTGCACATCCAAAAGTTTTGAATTTGATATCTGTTATTGTTTCTTTGCCTTTCTTGTCTTTTCCAACTTTAATGTAAAGCCACATCACATCACCGCAAGTGGGATTTCCAACCTTTCCAATTCCATCTGCATCTTTTATTTCTCCGAGATTTTTTGGATTCATAAAATTCTTTTTAACTTCTTTTGAGTATTGGATTGTCATATTTTTAATCCCCTTATGGAATATTTTCTTTTATTTTGTTCTTCTATTTTTTTGAATTCTTTTTCCATTGAATCTTGAACAGATTTACTTAATGATTCATCTGCCATTGGATAAAGAATATTATCTTCTTTGAAGATATGTTCTCTAATAAGTCCGATATATCCTTTTGCATTTCTTCCTAATTCTTCTTTGTCATTTTTATTTAATCCAATTTCCATTCCTTTAACAAATTCTCTTCCCATATCATGCTCCATTAACATTTGGTCAACTGGATTACAATGAAGTTCTCCATTTTCTGCACTTTTACAAAATTCCTTGAATAAAATATTCTCTTCTTTAGCATGATGGAATTTATCTGCATAATTCCTTATGAAATCAATAACTTTTTCAAAAAAATCTCTATCAATAGGTTTTTGGTTAAGAGAGTCACATTCCTTTTCAAGCAAGTCTACAACTTTCAGTATGTTTTTATGTTCGTCTGATAAAATTTTTGTTGATTTGCTCATTTTTTTATTGTATTCAACTTTTTAATTAATTCTCTTGTTGGAAACTCTTGAAGTTCTAATCCGCAATCATTACATCTCCAACCAGGATGCAAACCAGTACGAGCAACCCAAGCATCAGGTATACACATTCGTATGTCTTTACTTTTACATTTTGGACAAAATCTTTGTTTCATTTTATTTCCTCATTTAGTTTTTTAATTAATTCATCAATTTGCTTTTTTGAAAAACCATGCATCAAGCATCCTTGTTCAATTGACTCATACATTGCTCCTCCGCATCCAATGCAGTGCAGTCCTGCTTCAAATAAAACATTTGCAGATTCTGGATGCTTCTCTAAAAGTTCTGAAAAAGTCATATCTTTTGAAATTTCTGTTTTGTTAGTTGTTTCTTTTTTCATTTTAATATTTTATATAATGCTTTTAATCCCTCTTTATTTCCAGAATATTTTAATAGATTTAATGCTTCATCAAAAGAACACCACTTATAGTTATCATGTTCTGTGTAAATATTTTTAGCTAGAGTTATTTTTTCATTAATGGATACTTCGACTCCAAAAACAGATTCTTCTTTTGCATTTTCTTTTAAAACAAAATGATAAACATCTTCAATTAATCTAATAATATTTTTAATTCCAATCTCTTCTTTTATTTCTCTTTTCACTGCTTCCTTTGCCGTTTCATTCTCTTCAATTCCCCCGGTGATAGGTTGCCAAAATCCCCCACGTGATTCAATTCTTTTTAATAATAAAAACTTATATCCCTCTTTTCCTTCATTTCTAAAGATAATTACCTCAATTTGATTTCCTTTTCTTAGTTTCGCTTTATTTTTGGTTTTCATTTTATCCCATTCTTTTTTATCCATTTAATTGATTCGTCAACCAGAATATCAAAATCCTTATTTTTCTTCCATTGGTTTGAAATAAAATTTCGTAGTTCTTTATGAATATCGTAACCTGGTTCTTCAAAGAAGTATAAATCCTTAAATTCTGAATTTAATAATACCGTTAGAGCTTCTTTTAGATGTCCGGTTTTTTCTTCCCCTATTTCTTTTTCAACTTTCCTCCAATAATATTTGTAAAATTGAAAGTGCATAATTTCGTGGCAAGGAGTTTTTAGAGATTCAGAAATGCTTCTAAAAAATGAAGTCATAAAAGTATATTCTTTTATATTATAAGGACATCTCATCATAGTTGTTAAGTAAGCGGTAAATTGATTAGAACATATTGGTTTTTTCATAACTTTTTCTAACCTTTTAAAATATTCATCATTAAATTTATCCCATCCTCCTTGCAGTGCTTTAGTAAAAGTTTCTATTAATCCAGAAGTATATAATGTTTTTTTATTTTGCTCTAAAGATTTTTTGCATTCCTCAAATTTCTTTCCTTGACAAATCTTTAAAATATCTGGATGGACTGTTTTTTTAAAATCTTTAAATGGACTATCTTTGTTGCAGGTTTCCCAAATGTTATATAAATCTTTCTCTTTATCAAATTTGAATATTACTTTAGGTATCATTTTATCGGGCTCATCCTCCTTAATTTATCAACAATTTTTGGAAGGACTGCCAATAGATAATTTACTTCTTCTTCTGTTGTGTATTTACTTATGCTTATTCTTATGGAGCTATTTGCTTGAACAGGAGCTAATCCTATTGCTTTTAAGACATGGCTTGTTTCAAGAGAATGGGAAGCACAAGCACTTCCTGTAGAAGTGCAGACACCTAGATTCTCCAAGTAACCGCCTATTGATTCTCCCTCTATATTATTAAAAGAAACATTAATGTTATTGCATAATCTTTTATTTTTTGAACCATTTAATCTGGTGTTTGGAATTGCTATTATTCCCTCGATCAATTTCTCTCTTAATTTAATCATTTTTTCTAAATCTTTTTTATTTGCTACCTCAACTGCCTTTGCAAATCCAACAACTCCTGGAACATTTTCTGTTCCACTTCTTATTTTTCTCTCATGTCCTCCACCATGAGAAATTGGAACTATTGAAATTCCATCTTTAATATACAAAGCACCCACTCCTTTTGGACCATGAATTTTGTGGGCATTTAAAGTAACTAAAGATAAATTTTGTTGTTTAACATCTAATGGAACCTTTGTGAAGCTTTGACAGGCATCTGTATGAAGCAAGGTGTTTTTCTTTTTGCAGATTTTTCCAATTGCTTCTAAATCTTGTACTGTTCCAATTTCATTATTCCCATGAATTATAGACACCAAAATTGTTTTTTCTGTTATTGCCTTTTCAAGCTCTTCTAAATTGATGAATCCTTCTGCATCAACATCTAAATAAGTTACTTTAGCTCCTAATTTTTCAAGCCATTTGCAAGTATTTAATACGCAATCGTGTTCTATTCTTGTTGTAACTATGTGGTCTTTTTGAGGATAGTTTGCAAAGAATAATCCTTTTATTGCTAAATTATTTGCTTCTGTTCCTCCAGAAGTAAAAATAATTTCTTGGGTTTTTGCTCCAATTGCCTTTGCAATTATGCCTCTACTTTTTTCCAATGCTTCTTTTGCTTCTTGTCCTTTGAAGTGAGTTGAAGATGCATTTCCATACTTATCAGTAAAGTAAGGAATCATTGTTTTCACAACTTCATCGTCTACGCGAGTTGTTGCAGCATTGTCAAAATATATTGTTTTCATTATGCCAAATCTCCTAAAAATTTATTTGCCGCGCTGGGAGTGGGAATCGAACCCACAAGCCCCGAAGGGCATCGGTTGGCGACCGATTGTGTTAACCATTCCACCATCCCAGCACAGCTGTTGATTAAATCAATAGAAATATTTAAATACTTCTCCATCTTGAAATTATTATAATCGGTTGGCGACCAGTTAATCATTCCATCGAATCCAGATTTCTCTTTATTTGTTATACTTAGATGTATCATTTTATTCCATTCTTTTTTATCCATTTAATTGAGTTATTGATTAATTTATCAAAATTCTTTTCTTTTTTCCATTCTTTTGCAATATATTCTCTTAATTTTTTATGACTTGCATAACCCCCATCTTCTATTATCCACAAGTCTCTAAATTCTAAATCCAGCAAAATAGTAAGTGCTTCTTTTAAATCGTGGGTTTTGGTAAATCCCAATTCTTTCTCGCATAAATTCCAATACTTTGAGTTATGAAACTGAATATGCATTAATTCATGCCCAGTAACTTCTAAGATAACAGGAACACCCCAAAATAAATTAACAAAAAATGAAGGGGGATTATGGTCTGGGTCATAAGGACATCTTCCAGCGGTTGTTAAATTAGCGATAATCTTTTTTGTATAAAAAGGAGAGTTCATTATTTTTTCAAGCCTCGCGAAATATTCTTGTTCTATCTCTTTCCAAGCCTTAGCAAATAAGCTTCCAATAATTTTAACAATTTTATTTGCATAGACATACTTCATTGTTTTTTCAAGCTCTTTTTTACATTCTTCAAATTTTTTCTTATCACATATTTCATGGATATTTTCTGTAACTGACTCTTTCCAACTCATACCATAGTCTGATGTCGAGTTAGCAGTATCCCAAATATTCTCTAAATCTTTTTCTTTATCAAACTTAAAAATTACTTTTGGTATTAATTTTTTGTTCATTTTCCACTACATCCTTTCATGCAAGAAGTACATTTACAATGAACATAGGCATGCTTGTCTATAAGTTCAAGCATTGGAATAATCGTATCTCTGTTTAATGTATAAACTCTTTCTTTCCCCTTTTGCTTCATGCTTACGATATTGCAAGTTTTTAGTGATTGCAATGCATGAGAAATTTTACTTTGTTCAACACCTAAATCTTTTACAAGGTCAGTAACATTCTTCTCTTTTATCCTTAAGGAAAGAATAATTCCTATTCTTAAGGGATTAGCAAGATTTGTAAAGAAGATATTATAGCTATTATGATTAAAATATGGGCTAAACTCGTATGCTCTTTTATTCATATGAAACATATTTCATATATGTTTATAAATGTTTTGTAGCAGAGATATATACTAAATAACAGAAATCTTTATAGATAAAAAAGGTCAAATATTCTGAAGATGAAACTTAATTTAGGATGTCAAGATGATATAAGAGAAGGGTACATTAATCAAGATATTTTTCAATTTGGAAAAGTCGATGATGTTTTTGATTTTAATAAATTTCCTTGGAAATACAAAGATAATACCTTCGATGAAGTAAGAATTTGGAATTGCCTATTCTTAGCTAAAGATTTTGTAAAATTTATGCAAGAAGTTTATAGAGTTTCAAAACCAAATGCTAAAATAATAATTAAAACACAATTTTTCTTATCAACAGAATCCGCAAATTATCCTTACAATCCCACGCAGACAAATTATAATTCTTTTGATATTTTTTTAAATGGGGGAGAATATCATCGAAGATTGGGAATTGAATTCAAAATAATAAAAAGAAAATGGATATATTCAGAAAATAGACTTTTATCAAAATTGAATTCTCTGCCTAATTTATTTCCTAAGTTTTACGGAAGATTTCTGTATTTTTTGTTTCCTTCAAACAAGTTATATTTTGAGTTAGAAGTTAAAAAGGAATAAAAACTAGCAAAAAGAAGAATGTCCTCGAAACTATGGATTTAAAAATCAAATTCTATAATTAAAATTAATATGACAAAGATATTTGAAGCTGAAGCAAGAGAGGGCAATGAAATAAAGAATATATTGCATCCTTTAGTTACCGAATGGTTTTTTTCAAAATTTAAGGATTTTTCTCTTCCTCAAACATTTGGGGTAATGAATATTTGGGAAAGAAAGAACATTCTAATCTCTGCTCCTACTGGGAGCACTAAAACACTTACTGCTTTTCTTGCAATTATTAATTATCTTGTTATGCTCGCAGAAAAAAATCAACTCGAAGATAGGATTTACACTGTTTATACTTCTCCCTTGAGAGCACTATCTCGAGACATACATAAAAATTTAATTGAACCACTTGAAGAAATTTATAAATTAGCAGATAAAAAAGGAATCAAATTGCAAAAAATAAGAGTCGGTTTGCGAACAGGAGATACAACTATTGCTGAAAGAGCTAAGATGGCTAAAAAGGCACCGCATATTCTTGTTACAACTCCAGAATCCCTTGCTATTTTGCTTACAACAAAAAAATTTGTGGATTATCTTAAGGCAGTTGAATTCTGCATTGTTGATGAGATTCATGCTCTTGATAATAAAAGAGGAGTTTATTTGAGCATTACTTTAGAAAGATTAAATGAGGTAAGTGTCATTTGGCCTGTGAAAATTGGATTAAGTGCAACAATTGCTCCTTTGGAAGAAGTTGCTAAATTTTTAGTTGGAATTGCTGATGATAGGGAAGTCCTTATAGCAAATGTAATAATGGAAAAGAAAGTTGATATTAAAGTTCTTAGTGTTGGAAATTTGATTGATGAGGGAAATCTTGGAGTAAGTTTGTATAATCTGATGGACTCACTAATAAAAGAACATAAAACAACTTTAATTTTTACAAATACACGTTCTGCAACAGAAAGGGTTGTTAATCATTTGAAAGAAGATTTTCCTACAGAATATGGCGACGATACAATTGCTGCACACCATTCTTCTTTAAGTAAAGAACACAGATTTGATATTGAGGAGAGACTTAGAACAGGAAAATTAAAAGTAGTTGTTTGTTCTACAAGTTTGGAGTTGGGAATAGATATTGGATATATTGATTTAGTTATTATGCTTAGTAGCCCAAAATCAAGTGCAAGGGCACTGCAAAGATTGGGAAGAGCGGGACATCATTTTCACGAAACAGCTAAAGGGAGATTCATTGTTCTTGATAGAGATGACTTAGTAGAATGTGGAGTTATTCAAAAAGAAATGAGGGAGAAAAAGATAAATCGAGTTTATTTTCCTAAAAATTGCCTTGATGTTTTGAGCCAACAAATATATGGTATGGCTATTTACAAGATTTGGGATGTAAATGAGTTATTTGCCTTAATAAAAAATAGCTATTGTTTTTCTAAACTTCCAAGAAATGATTTTTTTGATGTGATTAGTTATCTTGCTGGAGATTATGCTTTGGAAACTAATAATATTTACGCTAAAATATGGTATGATGCTAAAACAAATCAAATTGGGAAAAAAGGAAAAATGGCTCGTGTACTTTACCTTACAAATATCGGAACAATTCCAGAAGAATCTTTTATCACTGTAAAACTTTCTCCAAGCAATGAACCTGTGGGAGCAATTGATGAGGGATTTTTAGAAAGAATGAAAAAAGGGGATGTTTTTGTTTTAGGAGGAAAAAAATATATTTATCTTTATACTCGAGGAATGAATGTTTATGTCAGGCCCACATTTGACCGCTCTCCAACTATTCCATCTTGGTTTAGTGAAATGCTTCCATTAAGTTTTGATTCAGCATTAGAGATTAATAAATTTAGAACTTCTTTAGCAGATAGATTTAAAAATAAAGTTAAAAAATCAGAAATTATTGAATTTATCAAAGAATATCTGTATCTTGAAACTTCACCAGCAGAATCCATTTATAATTATTTTTATGAACAGCATAATTATTTAGAAATTCCTCACTCTAATATCTTCCTCGTTGAAAGATATAAATCTCAAAAAAACTATCTTATTTTTCATAGCATGTATGGAAGGAGGGTTAATGATGCATTGTCTAGGGCAATTGGATTCATGCTTGGAAGAGCAGGCGGAAGAGATGTTGAAATGGGAATTAATGATAATAGTTTTTATATTGCTGGAGAAAAAATGAATCTTGAAAAAGTTATGAATTTTTTAAAACCTGAAAATTTAGAAGAAGTTTTGAAAGAGGCTATAGAAAGGACAGATGTTCTTGCAAGGAGATTTCGGCATTGTGCTACACGTTCTTTAATGATTTTAAGAAGTTATAAAGGAAAAACAAAAACTGTTGGAAAACAACAAATGAAAAGCCATTTTGTGCTTGCTGCAGTTAGAAAGATTTCATCAGAGTTCCCCATTTTAAGAGAGGCAAGAAGAGAAGTGCTTGAAGATTTGATGGATATCGAAAATGCAAAGCTTGTTTTAGCTTGGATTAAAGAAGGAAGAGTAAAATTAAAGGTAAGAGAAACTGAACTTCCATCACCATTTGCCTTGGGAATTATAATGCAAGGACAAAGTGATATGATTAGAATAGAAGACAAGCAAGCTTTCTTGAAAAGAATGCACGAGTTGCATTTGAAAGAAATTGGGAAAGAAGAAAAATAAAAAAAATAAGTTTAAATAATTAGTTTCACAAAGAAGTTTATGAAAAAGAGTAGTAAGAGAGCAAAGAAAAAAGTTAGAAACACCCATAGAGAACTTATGAAAATTCTTTTAGAATCTCCTGTAACTAAAATTAAATTTGGTAAAGGAAAAATTTCTCTTAACTATTTTGGGCATAGAATTTCAGATAAATTTATTGTTAAAAAAGTCAATCATGTTGGAGAGTGGAGCAGAAGAAGAAGAGAAATAACTATAGATAAAAATTTTAACAACAAGGAAAGAAAAAAAGAGTTAAGGTCTTTGGCAGTTCATGAAGCAGTTGAAAGATTTTTAGTTAAAACATATGGACTAAACACAGATAATGAAGCACATGTTGTTGCATTGCAGAAAGAGAAAGAATTCTTAAAAAAAGAGAGAGGAAATTGGAGAAGTCATCAAATGAGGGTGTTTTGGGATTGGCATAAACAGGGAGAACATTAAAATGAACAAGTTCACTACGTTCCCTTTTGTTTGCAGAAACAAACAAAGGAAGTCCATTTTGCCAACTATAGAAATAGATTGGAGGAGAACATTAAAATGAAAGAGGGGAAGATGCAATTTATAAAAATAATAGTTAATGAAAATATTTTTTATTGGACATGGAAAGATGCAGATTATCTTCCTTACGCTTGGCTTGATAAAAAAGATTTGAAAACTCTGCCTGAACCTTTTGTTATTGCGGCAATTCACCCTGACTGCCCGATTGGTTTTGAGTCAGAGGAAGAAGATGAACTTACAAATATAATTGAACTTCCAGATAGTTTTGATAAATTAAAATTGGATAATGATTTAAGAAAAGATTTGAAGCGGGTTGAAAAAAAGAACGAAAACATAAGACTTGTTTATAATGAAAAAGATGCTTTGGATAAAAGTAAAAAATGGTTTCTAGAACAATGGGAAGAAGACCAAGACGAGTTCAAAAGAAGACTTGAATTGTGGAAGGAAAAATGTTATACTATTAGTGCATATCTTGGAGATGAGCTGATTGCTGTGCATATTGCTATGAAGGAAAAAGACACTATCTTTTATTTTGGATGCTGGTGGAACAGAGAATACAAGTCATTATCTACTCCAACTTTTTTGCTGAAAAAAGATATAGAAAAAGCAATAGAAGATGGGATGAAATATTATGATTTGGAAATTGGCGATGAACCTTACAAGAAAAAGTGGGGAGTTATTGAAAGACCAACAAAGACATATTCAATTTTAACAAAAGAGCTTGCTAAACGTTGGAATATAAAAAATTATATAGAAATAGCGACGACAATTCGCGACCCCGCTCGGATTTAATTGCACTATCTCTCGTGAAATCGCTCACCTCTGGTTTCGTTCGCGTGACCTTCCCACTAAATTTGTGCTCAAGGCTGAGAATAAAAAAAGAAGAAAAGTAAAAAATTATTTCTTTTTATTCTTACAACAATATTTGTGCACAATAATTTTAGTTAATCCTATTAAAACTAACAACCATCCAAATACAACAAACCAAGGCAACTTAAAGAAGTAATAATTCAAGAGAATTACTGCTCCAAGAGTTAAAGGCATAAGTCCTATTAATTTTCTATGTTTTTCGTGGAATTCTTTCATCTCTTTTAGTGGGATCATCTTTTCACCTCCTTTTCACTTCTTTTAATAATTGATTAAATATTTTTCAGTATTTAAATCTGTTTGAAAAATAAATTTAAATACTACCTTGATTATACAGCTAATATGGAAAAGGGGAATAAAACAGCTATAATTTTAATTTCAATAATTATTCTTCTTGGAATTGTTTTGATATACGGAGCCTATACTGGATTTAAAGTCAAAGCAGAAATAAATAACCTTAATTTTCAAATAAGTCAATTAGTAAGTGAAAAAAATAGTTTAACTTCAGACCTTGATGCTCTTCAGAAGAAATATGATTTGTTAAAGGACGATGTTTTTCAATTAAAGAAATCCTGCCTTACTGAAAATGCATGTAAAGGGCATTTTCCGGGGGTGAGATGGTATTGTAATAACATTGGGGACGAAGTAAACAACCCCTCCCATACTTGTGTTTGTGATAATAGCTGTAATTTGAATGCTACGTCAATTTCTTATTAAAGTTAGTTTAATAAATGTAAAATCTTCTCAATTGTTAAGCCCTTATAGTTTAACGGATAGAATGCAAGGTTGCGGATGCGAGATAATTAAAGCAAAATCCTTGTGATCGGGGTTCAATTCCTCGTGAGGGCGAACAATATCTCATTTTAAGAAAAATCCAAATGTAATCAAAGCTATGCCTAATATAATTTCAAGGATGATTAGGGTATTTATTGATTTTTTATTTTTTAACAATTTTGCTGCCCAATTCATAAGGGGTTTTTTAAAGATTAACACAACTAAGCTTTTAGAAATAAAATAAATTCCAAGAGTGTATAAAATTATTTCCAGCACCATCTTCTTAATTTATTATCATTTATTTTGTTTATATTGATTTAATTTTTCCAATAATTTCTTTTCATAATAATTCATAGTTTCTTGAGATTTTGCTAACCTTTCTTCATATTTTGCCATTATCCCCTTGAACTCTCTTTTACTTAACGAACCCTCTTTAAAATACTTTTTCTCTGTTTCAATCTGCATTGATTTTATTCTTTTCATCTCTTCTCTTATTTTAACTAATTTATTTTCAAACCAAGCTATTTCAAAATTAACTCTATAAATCAATACTGAAATAATTAAGAAAATAATTATTACCCACAAATATTTTTTTATAAAATCTAAAACTAATGATAAGATATTTTCTATTGCAGATCTCTTTTTTATATAGATAGTTTTTGTTAATTCTCCTATGTTCTCTTCAATATCTTTCACACTAACTGCTAAAGTTAAGCTTCCTAAATCTTCTTCTGGTACGAAATAATCTCCATTATAAATTCCATCTGCTGTTTCTGTTAGGAAGATGTTTTTTCCATTAGACAAAGACACATCAATTGACGCCCCCTTGACTAAAGAACCATCTGGATAAGATAGCCTAAGTTTTATCTTTAATCTTGAATTTGTATATGTAACATCAGTTTCTGGAGAAATGAATGCAAAATTCATTTTCGCAGATTCTATCTCTAAAGGGATATTTGCTCCTCCAACTTTTTTAAAATTTTCTGTCTGTTTAATAACTTCCGCTTTAAAAAATAACTTTCCTATTTCATCGTCTAATTTTACAAGATATTCTCCAGCATAAATTCCAGGTTGAACTTCCTTTAAGGTAGTTAGTTCTTTGTTTAGGTCAGAAATGACTACAGAAGCTCCCTCAACTGCAGTTTCTATATCCTTAACCTCAATGGTGATAGGGATTATTTCTCCTCGCTTATATACCGAATTTTCTAATGGGCTTAAAAAATTAACAAAATAATAATCCACTCCTGAAGCGGATAATACTTCGATAGGAAGATTAATTCCTCCAATTCTTCCGTCTTCAGAAAGAGCAGTGATTATTATATCCCATGTTCCTTCTTGGTCATAATATTTTAAAAAATAATCTGCTGAAAAACTTCCATTTTCATTGCTGATTGTTGATATATCAAAAATTTTATTTTTTTGAACATAACCTTTAATGTTTATATTTGCCTTTTTAATTGGCAAATTATCCAAATCCAAAACCTCTCCCTTGAATATAATATCTTCTCCCTTTCGATATTCTTGTTTCAAAGATGTGTTTATCTTTAATGGATAAACTAAATTGATTAAGAATGAGGCTTCATTAAACTGATTAGAATACTCTGCAGTGTAGAGAATCCTTTGTACTCCTGGAAGAATGGCTTCTTTTAAAGTTACATTAGCCATATAGGTTCCATCTGAAGAACCCTTGTGATGGTTTAAATTTATTTCCCCAAACATCGTGGAATTTGCTTTTACAGAAGGACCATTACTTGGTTTACCCAGATAAAAAATTTGCACTTCTAATTGGATAACCTTCTTATATCCAACATTATCTCCGCCCAAAGGATTTCTGGGAAATATTCCAATAACTGGCTGGACACCTCCCCCTCCCCCTTCTGAAGCAGATGCTGGAGTCCAGATACAAGCATGTAATTCACAACTTGATTGTTCAGTGTAAGTAGAACAACCAATATGATTGCTTGAGGTACAGGTATTTTGGTTAGAATTATAGTTACAACCTGCACTTGTGCAAGCAGATTGATTTCCATTGTGGGAACTACATGCGTGAACTATTCCAGAACAAGCTCCAGAAATAAATCCTTCTGCAAATATAATCAAAATTAAACTTAGGAAAATTAGAACAAGTATCTTATTTTTCATTTTAAAAATTACTAAAAATCTCCTGCTCTGGATAGACAACAATGCCTTCAGGCAAAATCTGCATTGCAACTATTTTCTTTTCGTGTTTTGCCCCTCTCAATTTTAGCACTTCTATTGCATTCTCTTTTAGATTCCCATGCTTTATGTTATACAAAACAATAACTCCGTCTGCTAAAAATTCTTCAACGCCGGTTTTAGAAAATCTTGTTGGAATTTGCTCTGTCTCTGATATAAGAAAAGAAGTTGCACCCAATTTGGAAAGATATTCAAATAATTGCTCTATATAAATTCTATAACTATTTTCTACATCATTAAATGCAGAAGCCAAAGCAGTTAGAGAGTCAACAACTATCCACTGCGGTTTGAAATTTTTGGGGATTAATTCACCCAATTCTTCTATATTAATATTTAATTCTCCTTTTTCTTTTATTAATAAAGCTTCTACTTGGCGGGCAATTGTAAATGGTTGGATTTTCACAATTTTAAGAAGTCCTTTCTTTTCCAACTCTTCTGGATTCCATCCAAAGTCGTGCATGTGTTTTTTAAGTCTAAATTCAGTTTCTTCAAGAGAGATATAAAGGACTTTTTCATTGTTTTTCGCTGCGTTATTTAATATCTGTAAACACATAATTGTCTTTCCACTTCCCGCTCCCCCCGCAATTAACACAGAGGTTCCTCGAGGAATTCCTTTTTCAAATAATTTATCGAGTCCGGGAATGCCTGTTTTTATCCATTCATCGGATTTGAGGCCCTGATTCTTTTTTATTGTTTGAACTTTCTTCTGTACAGACTCCCTTTGTTTTTGTATTTCTTTGGAAATTATTTTATGTTCTTTAGGGGTTCTTTTTTTTATTTTTTCTGCAACAGCATTTGCAAGCTTATCTATATCAATTTGTTCGTTTTTTAAATTTTGACTATCTTCACTTTTTAGCTTTCCTAAAAATCCCATTTTATTTTACTCCATATCCCTTAAGAACAGATTTGTACAATTCTGCATCTTTAGTTTTTGAAAATTTTTTTAATTCTTTTTCAGGAAGTTTTTCCAATAAATTGTCAATTATTTTAAGAACTCTTTTTGTATCCCCCTTAGAAATATTTCCCTTTTCAGAGAAATCGGAGTAATTTTTCTTTCTTAGAAAAATCCCCACAAAAATAAATACCCCTATCAGCAAAACACCGACTATTGAATATAAGATATATTTATTCTGAAAGATAGCATTGGATTGAAGAGAATTGCTTAAAAAATCTATTATTGCTATAAAAATGACCATTACAATTCCTACAATAACTATTTTTTTAATTGGAGATTCGATGTTAATCACAGGTACCTCTTTTTCTTTTTCCATGTTGGTTGAAGGTCTTTTAATTATATAAAGTTTTTGATAAAGATTAAAAAAGTTTATAAGTGACAAATTATTAATAAAGAAAAGATGGTAGGCATATTAATATTTGCAGGAATTATTTTACTCTCTTTAGGGAGTATTTTCTTTGCATTTTACAATTGGAAATATTCAATTGACGAGAACAAAAAGTATATTAAAAAACGCTCAATAGGGTTGCTTATTCTTTCTGTGGGGCTTATAATTCATACTTTAGGGGATTTTTTATCGCCATTATATGGGTCATCTTTGGAATTGGGATTAGAGAGTATAGCCCATGTGATTATTTTAGTCTCATTTATCTTTTTTATAAGTTCATCTAAGGAAATTTTAAATGGTGTAAAGGGGTATTGGTTTAAATAAATGGTAATTAATTTTGAATTAATAGCACAAGTAAGCTCTACAATAACTCTTGTATTCGGGATTATAGCAATTTATTTTACTATGAAAGCAGCTAGAGGATTATTGGCTGGAGAACTTAGAGGATTAATAAATCTTTCAAAAGTCTTTCTCATATTAGTGATGATTGGAGTATCTGGTATGGTCGTTTATCATTTTAATGAAAATGAAATTGCAGAGAATGTTTGGTATTTGTTTATCTTTATCTCTATGGCTTTTTCATTATTCGAGTCACATAAACTAATGCAATTTGGAAAAACTCTTAGAATAAACCTAAAGAAAAGAAGGAAAAAATAAAATTCTTCTATTTATTTATCACGGTGTCGCAGAAACTTGCTAATTTGGAGTTAAGGTCTGCTCCACCTTCGCTTTTTAGTGCAACCCATAAGAGGGTATAGCTTTTTCTTCTTGCACTGTCGTTCATTGATGAAACAAATTTGCTTATTAAATCAATATTATGATAAACTGAAAAGGCAGAAACTGTATCAATTACAACAAGAGGATTTTTCATATCGACCACAGTATTATTAATTGTTATTGCAAGTTTTGTCAAATCTTGGGGATTTATACTTATATCCTCCCCAAAAGAAACACCAACGCAATTAATAAAAATTATCTGGTTTGAATTAATTTTATATTCATCAAACATTTTTTTTGTATACTTTGGAAGTTTGTTATATGAAACATATACTGCTTTTTTTGATGGCTCTTTTAAGTTTTCTTTTAAGATTCTCTTTATTTTATACATATAAGTCTCCAAATCTGTGAGGAAAAAAATAGAGTTTGCTTGACTGATAACTTTGTTAGTTTTTACTTCTCCTTCATCTTTTTCCTTAAATTCTTTTTTAATTTTCTTTTCTTTGATTATTCCATAATCTTCTACAATTTGGATAAGTTCTTTAACAATTTTTATATGCTTCTCTTCATCTTGTTCAATCTTGTTGATTGTCTTCTTAAAATCAGCCTTATCAATCTCTCCTAAAAATCTAGTATAAAGGTCTCTTGATTTTATTTCTATTTCAAGCTGGTTCCTTAAAAGATTTAAGAGTTCTGTTCTTGGGGTCATTTCATTTTTGTAGCAGTTTTAATCATAGAAGAAAAAGCGTTAGCATGATTAATTGTTTCTTTTTCCAAATGTTGCAACCCTTCATTTAATTTTTTACTTGTCTTTTCGTCAAAATTAACCTTTTTTATAATTTCTTCAATTTCTTTAATATTAGTTATGGTAGGAATTTCCTCTACGCTTAACCCTTCATTTAGAAAGAAAATTAATTTCTCTTTTTTCATCTTAGTTAATAGTTTATATGAATGTTCTAAGTTTAAATATCTTTTTTTATGAGCCCAACTTAATAGAAATAATCGGTTAGTTTTTTAAATCTCTCCTATTCTTATATTTATGAACAAAAGAAAATCTTATATTTTCATCGGAAAAACTTTGTTTTTTCCAGGTAAAGGAATCCTTGCTATTGGAGATTTGCATCTTGGATTTGAGTATATGCTCCAGCAGTCTGGAATTCTTGTTCCAGAAATGCAGGCCAAAGAAGTGATTGAAGAATTGACTGCTATTTTAGAACAATTGAGATTGAAAAAGTTAAAACTCAAAAAAATAGTATTCATCGGAGATGTAAAACATTCATTTTCTTATCAAAAGAGAGAAAGAAATTATTTTAATGAGATTCTAAAATTTTTAAAAGATTATGTGAATGATAAGAATATTGTCTTAATAAAGGGGAATCATGATACAATTGATTATTCTTTCAGTGATAGATTAAAAGATTATTTCATTGATGAAGAAGTTATTTTTACTCACGGACATGAACTATTTCCAGAGGTGTTAAATAAAAAAATAAAAATGATTGTGATGGGACATTTGCATCCTTCTATTATTTTGTCTGACAAGCAAAATATCAAAAAAGAGAAATACAAATGCTTTCTGACTGGAAAATTTAAAGGAAAACAGATTATTATTCTTCCGAGTTTTCTTTCAACAATAGAAGGAACAACTGTGAATAGTTTAGAGTATGAATATCAGGATTATTTTTCAATTATTCCAAAAAAGACTCTCATGAACTTTGATGTGCATATTGTTGGTGATAAAGAAGTTTATAGCTTTGGAAAGATAAAAAATATGAAAGTATAATCTCCTTCGACAAATGAAACACTTTTTAAACTTTTTCCCTAAAATCAGTATATAAAGATATTTAAAATCTGAATTTTTGTTTAAGGCGGGAGTAAATAAAAGATGGAGGAAGAAAAAAGAGAAATAATGGAAGAGAGCAAAAAAGAGATTGTGGAAGAAGAAAAAAGAGAAGTAAAAGAAGTCCAAATTAAGCTTATAGAAAATAAGAAAGAACCAAAAAAAGAGGAGATTAATGATGTCCTGAAAATTATATCCCCTGGAACTTCTTTAAGAACAGCAATAGAAGGAGTTCAAAAAGCAAAGACGGGTGGATTGATAGTTGCTTATAATGATTTTGTGCAAAATTTATTTGAAGGAGGATTTAAAATAAATGCAAGATTTACCCCTCAAAGAATTATTGAATTAGGAAAGATGGATGGTGCGATAATATTATCCAATGACTTAAAGAAAATTTTATGTGCTAATGTTTTACTTACTCCAGATCATTCGATCCCCTCTAATGAAACTGGAACAAGGCATAAAGCAGCAGAAAGAATAGCGAGACAAGCTGGGACAGTTGTAATTGCTATTTCTCAAAGAAGAGATGAAATCAGCCTTTTTTATAAAAATTTTAAATATGTAATAAGAGATACAAATGATATCATTAGGAGAGCAACAGGGATTCTTCAGATTATAGAAAAACATAAAGATATTTTTGATAAGAACAAAATTGAATTAGATGCTGAAGAATTGAAAAAAAAGCCCGCTTTAGTTAAAGCACTCTTACTAATCCAAAGAGGGATGATAATATTGAACACTTCTCGAACACTTAAAGAATACTTGATTGAACTCGGAGTTGAAGGAGCAATTGTAAAATCAAGATTAAAGGAATTATTGCATAAGGTAGAAAAAGAGGTTGAAGAAGTTATCCAAGACTACTCGAGGTTCGGACTTGCAAAATCTAAGGAAATCCTTTCTGTGTTAAGTTATGAAGAGTTGTTAGAAATTGATAACATTATGCAATGTCTTGGGGTATCTGAATCATCTATCCTTTCAAAGGGGCATAGAAGACTAGAAAGAGAGGGATTATCAGAAGAGATTATTGGATTATTAATTAAAAACTTCAAAAATTTACATGGAATTTTAGAAGCAAAGAAAGAAGATTTAATCCCATTATTTGGGGAAGAACCTAGTGAAGAAGTTTTGGACATTTTAAGCCATATTAGGGAATAAATGGGCCCGAAGAGAGTCGAACTCTTATCAATCGCTATCTCTGCAAAATTTTGCTGAGATTGAAAATCTCTGATTTGCTCTGGAGGCGACTATACTGCCGTTGTACTACGGACCCAAACTATGCAATTCTCTATGACAATTTGCACATAATAATATACACTTTTTTGTTTCTTTTAAAATCTTCTCTCGAGAATTATTCTTTATTAATTTACTTATAGGCTCTTCTTTATCCCCTTTATGATGAAAGTCTAAAGCATCAATACACTTGTTATACCCACATTTAGAACACTTTCCACCAAAAATTTCAACGATCTCCCTTTTCAGTTTTCTTCTTCTATCCATTTTCCTCTTATAGACTTTTTCTTTATTATTTTCATAATATCTCCTATCAATAATCTTTTGAGGTTGTCTATTGCTAGGTTTATTTGAAGGAAATCTTGGACGAGAAATTCTTTCTCGTGTTGCTTTATGATTGATAGATTCAATTGAACGATTCATTTGTTTAGAAAGTTCTGTTAATGAAATATTTTGAGGATAATTTTCTTTTAGAAAATCTAATTCTTCTTTTGTCCAACGCATATTAATAAACAATTATTTGGGTATATAAATAGTCGTACCTACTTTAGAGGTTCGATACATCACAATCTTTCCATTTCTGCAATTTCCTCATCGGAAATTGAACATCCATTAAATTTTAATGCATAAAGCAAAGCATCAAGAACTTGTTTGTTGTTATTCTTTAACTTTACAAGTCCTTTTTTGTAAGCAAGAAACATGAGTTCAGATGAACGTATGAATTTGAGTCCCCTAAAAAATTTGAAATTTTCTCTGTTTGCTTTTATTCCTACATGAAGTTTTCTTTTTAATATCTCAAGTAAATTTTCTGGTTTTTCCCCTAACATTCTTATTGTTCTTTCATCAACTGAAATAACATTTTTTATTCCTTTTTCAGTAAGCATAGTGCTAAGGACTAAACATGCGGTTTCTCCAGAGTCTATTATGTGGATTGCATTTTCATGTCCAAAAAAAGTATTATTTGCAATCCCCATTACTTCTTTAGTTTTTATAGATAATTTCTTTTCATCAATTCCCAAAGAGGATGGAAATTCTAAAATTTTTTCTTCCATTAATTCTTTAATCTTCAATGCTTCTAATTTAAACTTTTTAATTTCTAAGGGTCTATCCACAGTTTCTTGATGGACTTCTTCGGGAACGATAAATTTTCCATTAAAAATCTTCTTTAATTCTCTAAATTCTCCAAGCAATCCATTCAAAGTTAAATTTATTATAGAACTTGAATCAAAGATGATTACCTTTTGAGTTGTAGGAGAAGGAGGAGATTTCATTTCAACTCCTTATATTTAGGTTTAATAGTTGTTATTTTATAGATTGAAAAAACAGATACGCCACTCCAAAAGATGTTTAATACTACCACCGGCCATAGTTTAGCATAAAAAGAACTTATTAAAACACCGACCCCCCCCAACAGATTAATTAAATTATAAGTTATTGAATCAAATTTTAATTTTTTGGTAGATAACAAAAAATAATCTAAAATCATTAAAAACATTCCTGCCCATCCAGCTAATAAAAAAGCATCAATCATCATTTGAAAATATCCTCTGCAATTTTAATTCTTGATTTAACGTCGAGAGTTTGCCCTAATGGAACGCCCATTTCTTGCTTTTGACCAGCATAACTTGCCAACTCAAACATAGTTATTCCTAAAAGATGTGCAGTTTTTTCCATAGAAATACCATGTTCATAAATTTTAGAAGCTTTGTTAATTTCTGCTTTTCTAAATACATCTTGAATATAGAATTTTAAGTTTCCTGAAAGATTTGAGACTGCATTCCTTATATACTTTAAACCTTCTTTAAATTGACTATTCTGATTTTTTCTTAAAGCGAGAATTAAATTGTCTACATAAGCAAGAATTGCTCTGTAAAAAGAATTCCATCCTGAAAGAGTTTTGTATTCTGTTCTTTCAATTATTTTACTTAAAGAATAAACTATAACTGCCACTGCGATATTGTCTGAATCTTGGCTCATTGAAGCAGTATGAATCGTCTGATTGCTAAGTTCTTTTAATCTGAACGCGTCATTATTCTTTAAAGCTATCTTTGTCTCTTCAAGAATCCTCAAAACATTCTCTTTTTCCTGCATATTATTGCCTCTTTTAATAAGAAGGAATTGTTATTAATAAATGTTAAGTTTTTTATATCCCAGTTAATTAAATAAGATATGGCTCATGTAGTTTTAGACACTAATTTTATTCTTTCTTGCATAAGAAAAAAAATAGATTTTTTTAATGATATTCCTGATATGGGATTAAAGATGATTATTCCAATACAAGTATTAGATGAAGTTAGGACTCTTTCTATGACTGCAAAAGGAAAGTTTAAAGATGATGCAAAAATCGCATTAAAACTCTTAGAGAAAAATGAATACAAAAGAATTGACTTGTACATCAAAAATGTTGATAATGGGATTGTAAAGTTAGCTGAAAAAAACAAAGAATATGTCATCGCAACTTTAGACCAAGCAATCCAGCATAAGATAAAAAATCAAAAATTAATCATACGCGGAGAGAAAAAACTAGAGATAGTATAGATGATTAGTTTTTTAGACCTCACTAAAGTTCAGTCTAAAAACGATAAGACAAAGTTTTTAAACCGATTTTTGCTATAAATTTTATAAAATGTTCTACCTAACTGAAGTCGAAGATTATATCAGAGTGGACCCAAAATTGTTCGGGTTGCCTACTATGGAGTCAGTTGAACAACAGCTTAAAGAAACATATGCTGATTATTATGACAAAGAAATTGGAAAAGTTATTGCAATAATTAATGTTCTCGAAGTAGGAGAAGGAGTTATAATCCCAGGAGATGGTGCTACTTATTATCGTTCTAGATTCAAATTGCTTGTTTGGAAACCAGAATTGCAAGAACTTGTATATGGGGTAATTTCAGAAATAACAAATTTCGGAGCTTTCATAGATTTGGGAGCAATGAAGGGAATGATTCACATAAGTCAAACAATGGATGACTATGTTAGCTTTAGCAAAGCAAATTCATTAATTGGAAAGGTTTCTAAAAGAGGATTAAAGCAAGGAGATTTATGTTTAGCAAGAATTGTTGCAATAAGTCATAAGGGCGGAGAATTAAAAATTGGATTAACTATGAGACAGCCTGGTTTAGGAAAATTAGAATGGATTAAAGAAGATGCTGCAAAGAAGAACAAGACTGCTCAAAAAGAAGCAAAAGACGAAGAAAAGGCAGCAAAGGGCGAGAAGAAAGCTGGAAAGGGGAAGAAAAAATGAATAAACCTTTAGAAATAAGTGCTGGAGAGAATGTCTTGCAAGTTGACCGATTTATAAGATATGCTGGAGACGACCAATTTTTTGCAATAGTCAATGATGATTTATTTTATAGGTTAGGGATGGATACAACAGAATATGGTTTGCTCAAAAGGAATTTTATTAAAGGAGAAAGAAATTAAAATGAATATTAAAAAAACAGGAACACAAAGAATAGTCCAAATTGGAAATGGATTAGTTAATTTAACCTTGGGAAGTGTTCTACTTGTTCTTGCGGATGGGCTTGGTGATAAAAAGATGTTTCAATATAGTCGAAATGTCAGAGAAGTAGGAAGAGGAGAATTAACAGGAGATAGTGTAAAATATAATAAAGGAATAGAGGGATTTTATATTTTAAATGAAAAAATAGGAAGTTTTGTGCAATGAAAACAAAAGCAAATCAAAGATTTCCAGTTGATTTCATCTGGAGGGAAAGATGAAAACAAAAGCATGCAAAATCTGTAACACCATCTATGAAAGCGGAGATAAATGTCCAAAATGCGACTCAAGAGAAGGAACAGAAAACTTCAAAGGCAAAATTATAGTTCTAAACCCAGAAAAATCAGAGATTGCTCCAAAATTAAAATTAAAGGATAAAGGAACATTTGCAATTAAAACAAGGTAATTCTAAAATACGATGGAAATAACAATATTAAACAAAAAAGAAAATCCTATGTTCAATAGAAGAGAAGTTGAGTTGAATGTAGAAACAAATGCTTCTCCTAAAACAAGCGAAGCAGAAGAATTTGTTGCAAAAGAGTTTTCAACTAATGCAGAGAATGTTATGATTAAGGGGATAAATGGCAAATTTGGTTCAAGAAATTTTGTTGTTTTAGCAAATATTTATCAATCTAAAGAAGAAAAAGATAAAGTTGAAACAAGAACTAAAACTCCAAGAAAGAAAAAAGGAGCAGCTAAAAAAGCATAAATAATACTATGGCAAAAAAAGCAAAAGCAGTCAAAAAGGGAAAAAAACCGCACAAGAATAAACCAACTAGCAAGAAATATACAAAATATAAGATTGTTGGAGACAAAGTTACAAGAGAAAAAAGTTGCCCTCGTTGCGGACCCGGAATATTCTTAATGAACAATAAGGGAAGAGTTTATTGCGGAAAATGCCATTATACAGAGTATGAGAATAAGAAGTAAGATTTAAAAGCAGATTGTTAATCCTTAAACTATGAATTTCAACTATGAAGATATTAAAATTGGATTAAATGGGGTAGATATTGATGAAAAATACTTAAAAAAAGTTTTGGAAGATGATTATTTTGACAAATTTCCAGAAGATGGATTAGATTATGGCGATGCAGAAAGATTAATAGGAAAAGCAATAGTTCTTTCATATTTTGAAGCAGGATTAATTAAAATTACAAAAGAGGAAGAAGACATGATTCTAAGAAAAATTATTGAAGAAGAAAAGAATGAATTGTTAAGACTTGGAGATACAGATATTCCTTCATATAGTTATTTATTTGATGATTCTGTCTCTCGGAGACCAGAAGCTAAGCGGATTAAGGAGATTAGAGAAAGAATGTTACGAAGATATTATGAAGTAAATGAAATAGTTGCTTAAACTTTGAAGAACTTATAAATTAAATATTTTCTTTTTCAAAATCTTCTTTAAATAATTTGTTAATTCTTTTAGATAGAAACACTTAAAATTGTATCAAACTTATTAGACAGAATGGTTGAAGATTGTTCTGAAGAGGTGAAAAAACTTTTAATTCGTTTTAGTGTAAAAGGAATTGAGTTTGGAAAACCAATAAAGTTATTATCATTCAAAAGTGGAGGATTAACAGAAGAACAAATTAAAGAAGAACTTTTCAACTTTGACTTTTTAAAATTTAGTTACAAGCAAGATAGAAGTGGAGAAGCAAGATATGTTCTTTATTTTGTTTACAGCAAGAAATATGGAAGAGCATTTGTTATAACTTTTAGAGAGAAAATTAGGATAATTACAATTTTCCCTCTTGGACGACATACTCTTAAAAAATACTACAAAAATAAATTTAAAAAGGAGAAAGAGTTATAATTAACATGAAAAAAGTGCTTTCTTTTGATTTTGACTATAGTAAAGAAGATGATGTTTTGACTATCTTTGATTATTCAAAACCAATTAAAGAAACTATAGAATTTTCTGAAATTCTGAATGTATCTATAGGAAAAAATGGAGAAATAGTTGGATTAGAAATATTTGATACTGGAGAGTTTCTTAAGGCTCTAAACCCAGAAATAAACAAAGAGTTTTTATCAAAATTGAAAAAGGTTGAATTGGAACAGATTGAATTTAGAAATACTTGGTATATTGCATTATTATTACATTCTGATAAAGAAGTAATTTCCCAGCAGTTGCCTCCGCTTACTAAAAGAACTTATGAAAGTCCTTTAATCGCTTCTTGTGCTTGAATATATCTTAGGGCAAATTAATCTAAAAGACTAATTTAATAAGCCCTCAAAGTTTCTCTTTTTTAAAGAATATGATAGGAAATAGTCAGCCGAGGGTTTTATAGTAAAAGAGTATAACCCTAGGAGCAGATTCACTTTTGCTTTCAAACGGTAAGGAAAATCACCTTATCACTTAAGATATTCTTGAAGTCTAACATTTTGATAACTTGCTTTTTCTTCATCAACTGTTAAAATTCCGGTGTGTCCAGCATCTAAGTAACCAGAATTCCAGAATAATTCATTAACTAATTCTCCTTCATTAACATGATTTCCATTTCTATCATTAGCCCTATGACTTGATTCATGAAAATGTCCTGTAACGGATTTTCTAATTCCTAATTCTTCATATAAAGTTTTCAAATCTTCATTACCCCTATTTTTTCTTTTAAGTTGAACGGGATAACCTGCTTGAACTATTTGTGGAGCAATTTGAATTGGATAAACTGAACCTTTCTTTACTTTTTCTCCTTGTAATTCAAAATCTTCCATTGCTTCTCCAAATTCAGCCATATCAACACAAGTTTCTAATCCTTCAAACTTTCTTGGAACATGACAGATTACTATTGTTTTTTCAGGAGCAGTTACTAATTTTCTTAAATCATTTATGTTTGCATATTGCATTGCTCCTTGAGCAAGTCCTGACTGAAGAGCTCCGATATATTGTTCAAACTCTTCAAATTGCATTAATCCTTTTTCTGTTTGAATATATTTACCACTGGGAATTTGATGATTTCCAATTTGATATTCACCACCACATAAAAAATCAGAGCCGGGTAAAAATACTAAATGATGTCCGTTTTCTTCAAGCTTTCTATTTTTAGTTGCATCTATAATATTTCCATATTCTTTAGAAAAATAATCTATAACTGGACTATAAGCTAATAGGGATTCATGACTTCCTGGTTGAACCCAAGATTCTAATCCGCTTTTACCAACTGAATCTAAAATAAGTGCTATGTAACTTTGACTATCTTCCAATGTTTTTTGATGATTTCCAATATCTCCATTAATCAATAGTTTTTCAGCACCTAATGATTTTAGTACATCTATTGCTGTTGAAACTATTCTCGGGTCTTTATGAACATCGGATATTATTCCGTATCTTGTTTGATTTACCATAAAAAATAGATAAAGATTGCTTATTTAAATCTTCTTAAAAAGAAATGAAAATCAGCTGAAGAATTTTTAGGGTACAGTTTTATAGTAAAAGAGTATAACCCTAGGAGGTTCTTCAAGCTGATCAAAAAGATAACCTGAAGCCTCTCCTGGGGAAAAAGAGGTGATAAGAAACCTAGCAAATCGTGTTATTTAAACCTTTCTATTCTGTTACCCTTAAAAAATGACAAGTGGGAATTATCTTAAAGTAGTAAATGGGAGATTAAAAAGTGATGATAATTAGGCACTACATTAAAGATTATTAGGTACTACAAACAATTATTTTATAAAAATTTAGGCACTACAGAATGTTTTCACGAGCAGTAGAATGTTATAATCATGCGTGAGGACGTGAGCAGAACAAATATAAATTCCAATTTACTAAATAATCAATGGAAAAAGGTGAAGAAATTATTAACAACTCTGAAAACAATGAAAAAATTTCTGTAAAGCGAGATGAAAATCTCCCATTACGCTCGCAAGCAAGCGTAAAACAAGAACAAATTCATGATTTATTATTTAATCGAGAGCTGGGATGGCAGGAAATTATTTACGATTTGATAAATACAGACCAATTAGACCCTTGGGATATTGATATAATCATACTTACAGACAAATATCTAATAAAAATAAGGGAATTAGAAGAGGCGGATTTCTTTGTCTCAAGCAAAGTATTGCTTGCTGCATCACTTTTGTTAAGGATAAAATCAGAAATTTTGCTAAATCAATATGTAAAAAGCATTGATGAGATTCTTTTTGGTAAAAAAGAGTCTATCAAGACAACATTAGAAAGAATAGAACTAGATGAAGAAATTCCAGAACTAATTCCGAGAAGTCCAATGCCCAGATTCAAAAAAGTTACATTAAAGGAGTTGATGGAGTCATTAAATAAAGCTATTTCTACAGAAAATAGAAGAATAAAGAAAGAAATCATAAATAGAAATGCATTAAGAGATAGTTCTTTCTCACTTCCAAAGAGGAGGTTTAGCATAAAAGATAAAATTGCTGAAATTTATCGGGCTTTAACAGACTTGTATAAAGAAAGAAAAGATGGGAGAATAACTTATGCTGAATTTGTCAAGGAAAACAGAGAAGAGAAAATATTCTCATTTCTTCCTTTGTTATACCTAGAAGACCAAAAGAAAATATGGCTTGACCAAAAAATTCCTTTTGATGATATACATATTTGGTTAAGAGAAGAATATCTAAAACATAATCCAGACCCCTTTGAAGATTTAAGGAAAGAATTAGAGGAATTTGATAAGAACTTTAAAGAAGAGATAGAGGAAATTAAAAATCAAGATGAAGCAGATGAGGAAGAATAGTTAGTAAAGAAACATGAAATTCAACTGATAATCTACTTTAGGGATTTATTATTAACTAATTTTTTCTTTTTTATTCATTAACAAAATAGTTTAATCTTTGCGGGGTTACGGGCAACATTTTTAAATCAATCACCTTTCCCCTAATAATGAAATGCGGAATTTTATTTTCAGGAGGAAAGGATTCAACTTATGCAACATATTTAGCAAAGCAAAGAGGAATGGAAATAAGCTGTTTGATTTCTGTATTTTCAAGGAATAAAGAGAGTTATATGTTCCATACTCCTTCAATTTCCCAAGTTAAGAAACAGGCAAAAGTTGTTGGAGCTAAACTTCTTATTAAAAGAACTTCTGGAAAAAAAGAATTAGAACTTAAAGATTTGGAAAAAGCAATAAAAAGAGCAAAAAAGAAATACAAAATTGATACTTTAGTTACAGGAGCGTTGCATTCTGACTATCAAGCTTCAAGAATCCAAAAAATTTGTGATAAATTAGGGATAAAATGCTTTAACCCTCTTTGGCATAAGAATGAAGTAGAATATTTGGAAGAGCTTGTTGAAAATAAATTTAAAATTATAATTGTTGGAGTTTTTGCTTATCCTCTTGATAAAAGTTGGCTTGGAAGAGTGATTGACAAAAAATTTATAGAAGAAGTTAAAGAATTAAAAGAAAAATACAAAATTCATGTTGCTGGAGAAGGCGGAGAGTTTGAAACATTTGTCCTTGACTGCCCATTATTTTCACATCCATTAAAAATGAGGGGATTTAGAGATACAAAAGAAGGTGAAAATTCTTGGAGAAGAGAGATTAAAGTTAGTTAATGCAAAAAAGTTAATTTTTTATCTATGATTTTTTATACAATTTGTTTTTATGTTGTTAATTTCATTAGCGGTTTCTTTAGCAAAAGTTTTTAGCCCTTTTATTTCATTAACTGCTGTGTCTAATTTATGCATTGCCCATCCAGCTAGATAAACTGCTCCAAAAAATGGAGCATATTCTATTAAAATTGGAGTATTAATTATTCCAAGGACTTTAAGCAAAATCCACACAAATATCCCAACAAGAACAATCCATGCTAAAATATCCCAAAATGATAACCTCTTTTTCATAGATAATTTAATTGCTACAGATTAATATATTTTTCTAATTAAATTTAAATAGAACATATCTCTTATTTACAAATGAATCCTGAGGATATTAAAAAATTTGGCTTGTTAAGATATGTTCAACCCGAAAAAATTGACTTGGGAGAATACGATAACCCCAAAGCAGGAGTTATCTTTCCCAACGGATTAATAATGGTTAATTCTTCTGCATCGTTAGAAGAACAGGTTAAAACGATATTACATGAAATTATACATATGCACCCATCGTTTATTTCTTATACTGGCGGTATTTGGCAGAAAGTAATTACAAGAAATGAAGAATATGAAGAAAAAATAGAAGAATTAGCTATAGAAGTATATCGTCAAAGAGGAGAAGTAGTTAAATTTATAATTGCTCAATTAGAAAAAGCAAGATCTTTACAGCCAAAACATTATTAATTAAATCTTCAATTCTTTTTCTTTCCCAGTCTCCTCGCGTCCGCTCTCGCTTGAGGAAGAAAATTTCCTATTAATTATTTTATTTACTAAATTTTAATTCACTCGTGCGACCGCTCGCCATATTCTTAACTTTGAACTTTTTTGATTTGACTTCTTGCTCTCCGATAAATATTACATTATTAATTTTTAATGAATTTGCATAATCTAATGCTTTGCTTGGTTTTCCGTAAAACATTACAACAAAATTTCCTTTTTCTCTAAGCTGCGAGGCAATTTCAATTGCTTTTTTGTCTTCATCTAATGAGATTATAAGATATTTTTCATTATTTTCTTTAATTGAAGAAAGCATAGCTAATCTGTCTAATCCAAATGCAATTCCTGTTGATTGAATTCCGTTTATTAGATAACTTCCTCCTCCGCAGATTGTTTCTTTCATTTCCTTGCTTTTTATTTCAAATACATTTCCATTATAATAAGAAAGTCCTCGAACTAAACTTGGCTGGAAAGTTATCTTTAAATTGTAATATTTGCAGAATTGTTTTAATTGTTCTATTTCTTTATATGCTTCATATTTTTTGAAAAAAGTTTCTGGTTGCTTGAATATATTAACAAGTTTCTCTGCTCCAAATTTCTTTAGATTAGCTTTTATCTCTTTTTCAGTTAACTTATCAAATTTATCGATTTCTCTTAGAACACTTTTCTTGTCTTTGATATTTTCTTTTTCTAAAATTTCATTAATTAATTTTCTATTGCCAACACAAATCTCATTTTTAATTTCTATTTTATTAAGAACTTCATTAGCAACAGCTAAAATTTCCGCTTCATCTTTTATTGTACTTCCGATTGTATCAATATCACACTGTGTGAATTGCCTAAATCTCCTTGAATTTGTAGGTTCGTCTCTAAAAACTTCTCCAATTTGATATCGTTTATATGGGAGTTTTTTATTATTTGCAATTCTTTTTAATTGAAATGTGAATTCATATCTTAAAGCAAGATTTCTTTCTCCCTTATCTTTAAGTTTGTAAATATCGCTCACTGCTTCATCTTCCTTATTTTCTCCCCTGACAAATTCTTCACTTTCTATAATCGGAGTTTCTGCTGGTTCAAATCCATATTTTCTAAAAGTTTCTGCTAATATTTCTTTTAATTTCTGTCTTTTTTCAGCTTCTTCTCCTGTAAAATCTCTAAATCCTTTAATTATTTCGGGGTTCATTTTTTGTTTAACTTTTGATTTAATTTATCAATTCTTTTCTTAATAGTTAATGTAATCTTCTTAATATTCTTTTTGTTGCGTTTTTGCTCGTCTTTTATTTTCCAAATTACGAGCTTTTTCTTTAAATTAATAAGTTGATAATCAAAAATTCTTTTTGGAATATCATTGGCAACAACTACGATCAAATCTGCTTCGACAAGCTCTTGAATTTTTACTGGAAGAGGTTTTCTTTTAATAATATTTATTCCTAAAAGTTCCTTAGGAATTTCTACTGCTT
>Ga0172379_10002823_pt1 | contig 29383 bp, 26 predicted proteins | sample GrowelOW334metaG_FD_119756 | JGI IMG/M metagenome (GOLD analysis project Ga0172379, IMG submission 119756) | Groundwater microbial communities from an aquifer near a municipal landfill in Southern Ontario, Canada - Groundwater well OW334 metaG | ecosystem: Environmental > Aquatic > Deep...
AATAGTCAGAGGCTGTTCCTGGTTGGTTTGAAGCTTGCCGTTCTTTAAAGAAATAACGAGATTATCCGGATAAATACCTTCGACTTTAGTTTTAATTTGAGTTCTTAACGTCTGGAACTGGGGGATACCGACGACGGAAAGGATAATTGTAGATCCGATGCTCAGTACCAATGACAGCATGAGGAGGTATTTGATCGAAAATGAAGTTTTGGCATTGATAATATGCCGGTAATAGGTAGGATCCGTTGAGGATTGGTAGAATGACCGGAAGAAAAGTTTTAATTTGGACAGCATAATTATATTTCAGTATAGCGAAAACAAATTTCAGTTACAACTCTTTCCATAAAAAAACCAAAGCTTGGGATGAAAACCGGTGCACTGAATAAAAGTGCGATGAGGTATCTTTGTCAGACACCGGTTTTCATACAGACATAAGCTTTGGTTTTTGGAATCTTCAGGAATCTGACACAGACGGCGTATTTTATGAGCTGGGAAGCATATTTTTTACCAGGAAGACGATCATCTCCACAACTTGGGCCAGTACAAATCCGGTATAGGATCCCAGTGATAGGATGCCGAAGTAAAATGTGAGAGACTTGATTTTGTTTGTCTCCTCATCCTCATCCAGCCAATTCAGCCGAATAAGTTCAAACTTCGTCCGAATGTATATATATCCTCCGAATGCATAGAAGATGACGAAAGTTAGCAATCGGGAGAGATAAGGATCTTGTATCTTGCTGAAACTCTGTTCAGGAATAGTAAAAACATGGATGTATGCGACGAGGCAAAACATTATGATAGCCGGTGTGAGAAGTAAATAATGTTTTTTGTTTTTCGTTGCCAATTTTTGTACCGTTTCCAGGTAAATAAGCCACCACAGTAGGAATTGTTTCAATTGATTTGCCATTTTGGTATCTCCTTTCTTCTTGTTCCAAAGTGCTATTTGCGTGATTCCTTCAGATCCGCGCTTCCGAAGCCTTTTTAGCCGCGCGAGTGCGGGTCCGAATATATTTTAAAGTGCCTAAAGTCTGAAGAATTATTATAGACTTATCTGTGCAATAACTCAATTTGGCGCATTGTATCATCATAAACCTCATTGCGTTAGTCGTATGGGAACTGCTAGAAATATCGGGAAATAGTGCTTTTTATTTAGAAACAAGCCTCTTTAGAAGCGAGAGGGGGTGATAGTGAAGTCTGCCTTCTGCGAGAAAGATTCCGAGAAAGATAAACAAACTGCCGATGATAAATATCGGGGAAAAAGATTCCCCCAGGAGCGGTACGGCAATGGCCATGGCAATTACCGGATCGATGTAGGTAAATAACCCGACTTCCTGGGCTTTGATCCGGCTCAACCCCCATTCATACAAGAAGTAACCTAACGCGGAGGAGAAGAGTACTCCGAATACGATTCCGATCCACCCCCGATAGTCCAGAGTAGCGAGGGGATTTACTGTCGAAAATTCAAAAGGCAAAAAAGGCAGGAATGATAATGCGCCGATGCAGAAGGACCAGAAGGTGATGACAACCGGCCGGTAGTTTGTCATTATTTTCTTACTGAAGATTGCGTGTCCGACGGATCCGAGAGTTGCGATGACAAAAAGAAGATTACCGATTAATTCTCCGTTGAAGCCCTGTTCCACCAGAGGTTCACCAACAATAAGAAGTACGCCGACGATACTGATGAGTATTCCCTTTAATATTTTTTTCTGGGGTTTTTCTCCCAGTATTAAGATTGAAAAAAGATATAAAAAAACCGGTCCGGAGGAAGCGATTATGGGAGCGTTGACCGAAGGGGCTTGTTTGAGTCCGAGAAAGAAAAAAGAAATGTTTACGGTTATTCCGAAGAAAGACAAGAGTACCAAAGTGAACCAATCTTTTTTCTCAATCCTGAGCTGGTTTACCGCGAAAGGAAAGAGAATTGCGGCTCCTTCGAAAAACCGGATAAAGGCCAGGGTAAACGGCGGAATATTTTGAAGGGCAAGTTTGAAGATTGGGGATGCGGCACCCCAGATCATATTTGCAATAATTAGGGCAATGATTGCCCGGTTATGATTGGATGATAGCATGGGGCAGTTTTGCAACCGGTAGTGTCTCTTGCTGTTTTGTTTTTAAATTCTTTACGGTTGCCGTTTTTTGAATTACTTCGTCGGGTCCGATAATTACAACATAGGGGACGCCTTTTTTATCGGCGTATTTCAATTTTTTATCCAATTTCACATCCGGTTCCAGGTAGAGTTCTGCGTTGATGCCGGCTGTTTGCAGCTGTTTCATAATTTCTATGCACGCGTCAAGTTCGGTATTAGAAAAGGGTATGACAAGCGCGGTGCTGTTGGTCTCGAGTATCGGCAAAAGTTTTTGTTCGGTAAGAGCTTCTATGAGACGATCAAATCCGAAAGCAAATCCCACAGCCGGAATTTTTGTCTCCGTAAACATTCCGATCAGATCATCATATCGGCCTCCGCCGCACACCGAACCTGCGCTGTATCCGGCAATCTTTATTTCAAAAATCGTTGACGTATAGTAATCCAGTCCGCGGGCCAGGGTGGGTTGGAAAACTAAATGGTTCTTATCCAGGCCGAATTTCTGCAAATAGGTCCACAGCTGCTCCAAGCGTTCTGTCATCTTTTTCTCGTGAAGACCCGAGATTAGTTGTTTCGCTTCGACTTCCGTTTTTACCAGATTGCGATTGACAAGTTCCGATACCACGCCGTCAACGGAAATTTTATCCAGCTTATCAATCGTGGTAATAATATCTTTGCTATAGTCCTGAAGAATCTCACGGTCGTTAATGCAGATTGAGTAGTTTTTCAATTTCAACCGGTCCAGACAGTTGGATGCGAGTCGTATGATTTCCGCGTCCGCGAGGAGACTTGTCGTTCCCACGATATCCGCGTCGCATTGCAGGAATTCACGAAACCTTCCTTTTTGGGTATTGTCAGCGCGCCACACCGGCTGGATTTGGTAGCGTTTGAAGGGAAAAGGCAGGTCGTTGGAGTATTGAGCCACGACTCGTGAAAGCGGTACTGTCTGATCATACCGAAGGGCAACGTTCCGGTCGCCGTGATCTTTGAACCGGTACATGAGTTTGTCTCCTTCTTTTCCGTATTTCCCGAGAAGAATGGATTCATATTCAAGCGCCGGTGTTTCCAGGGGATCAAATCCGGATGATTCGAACGTGTCTTTCAGTTTGCTGATGACGAAGTCTCGGAGTGTTGAATTCTTGGGAAGGAAGTCCCGAAATCCTTTGAGCGTTTGAGGTTTAATCATGATAGTTCAGATCACCAATATTTTTTTGGGTGTTTTTGACAGTATTTCAATACCGTCATCCTTCAATAGTACCAAATCTTCTATCCGTACACCACCAAGTCCTTCGGTATAAATTCCCGGTTCCACGGTGATGGTTGACCGTTCCCTGAGGATTTCGGGCCGGTTCTCCTTCATGCGGGGAGCTTCATGAATGGACAAGCCAACGCCGTGTCCTAATCCGTGATGATAGGGGACAAACTTCTCTGACTGGATTCGCGACTTGATTTCTGCGTCTATGGCAGCTCCGTCCACTCCGGGTTTAATCATGCTCAGAGCCTTTTCCTGCGCATGCAATACTGTTTCATACATTGCCACGAATTCAGGTTTGGGTTCGCCGAAAAATACAATTCGGGTCATATCCGAACAATACCCCGCAAATTTCGCGCCGATGTCGATCATAATGAGGCTTTGTTTTACGACTTTTACCGTACGTGATGGAAGATGGTGCGGTATCGCGGCGTTTTCATTGAAAGCCACGATAGGATTGAAGGCGTAGCCGTCCGCGTAGCGGTTAAAATAATCCATCAGGTCGATAGCAAGTTCATATTCGCTTATGCCTTCCGCAATCCGGCCGATGATCCACGAAAACGCACTGTCGGTTATCCGGGCGCTATCGCGGATGCTGGCGATTTCTGAATCGTCTTTCTGCATGCGGTGTCTTTCTATAAATCCGGTAACGGGTATGAACGAAACCGCTATGGTCTTCGTTAAAGAGGTTAGTTCCGAGATCGTAAGATTGTCCTCTTCAACCCCGATTGCTTTTAGGGCTTCATGCTGGACGATATCCGATATATGGGACGATATCCGTTTATCCGCCGTTATGTTCAAGCTTACGAATCCCTCTCCTCCTTGCCGGTAAAGAGGGAAATAGGTGGGAAACGTGAGTAAAAATGCGTGATATTTCGTAACCAGGAGATAACCTTCCCGTTCGTTCGGAGCGAGTCCTGAAAATCCGGTAAGATACATGACGTTCTGTTGGTTCGTGACAAACATGGCGTCTACTTGGTTTGATGCGAGTTCTGCTTGGATGGTCCGGATTCTGTTCATAGGGTATTTTACCAAAGGATACAGGGTAATGTCGACGAAGAGATTAAGGAGAGGATGTCGGGGCGGGGGAAGCCGTAGGCGATTTTTTGGCTGCCGTCGGACTTTTGGTTGCTTCTTTAGATATTTGCGGGGTAATCGTCGGGGAAGGGGAAGTGAACAATCCGGACAGAACGTAAATTTTCGTTCCTGAAAGTTTGTCGGTATCTTTAGTTAAAGAACGTGCAAACACATGAACCGGATCCTGTATGGCCATTTTGGTAAATCCCAGCTTAACGAGTTTTTTATCTTTGCCGTACGAAGAAAGTTTTGTCGTAGATTCAACATCGACTACCTGAGGGGTGCCGTTTTTGGTTTTGACCGTTATCGTAAAATTTTCCTTGTCGATATCTACGATTTGACCGATGAGATTAAGGTTTTGCGGTTCCAGATATACATATTTTGCCGATAGTACGGATTTGTCCTCGTTGTAATATCCGAATACCGATACCGTATTGCCCTCGGTAAATTTATCTAGTTTTGATTCCTTGCGTTCGGTCCCGGTCAGATCGTAAAAAATGGTATCCTCGGAAAATGAAATTTTATGTTCGCCGTCCTTGGCGGTGAGAAGCAGATTTGATGTGTCCAGTTTTTTTATCGTTCCGAATAACGCATATTTGTCTTTTTCGCGAATCTCGGCGACTTTGGTTGCAATTTTTTCTTTAAGAAGCTCGATCTGTTTTATCTTTTGGCTGACATTGCCGGATGGAGTTGCGGTCGTATTATTGGTTTTTTCTGTGGTTGTAGGAGTTGGAGCCGCCCATACCCGGTTTGATCGTGTCAGGATAAAACCAAACATTAATGTGATGACGAGACAAAGAACAGGATAGAGGATTTTATGGATTCTCATAATTTTTCAGGTGTATAAAATACCGTAATAGTCTTTGTTTCCGAATCACCTTTGGCGTTGTAATTGGTCACCTGTATCCGGTTCGCGCCTTCGGACAACGCGACGGTTTGGCCGAATGTTCCGTCTCCGGATACGTCTGAAATAAAGCTGTCCGAGTCGGTATCGACGACCATCGTTGTCTTGGCTTCCGCTTTTCCTTTGACGGTTGTAGATTTCTCCGCCTGGATGGAATTGTCCGGTGGGGAATCAATTGAAAAATTTACGGAATTCTGGGCACCCACGGTTACGGGAACAGGATTGGTTTTATCAAGGGATAAATTCGTGGAATTCCGTTTGAAAAGCGCCGGGCCGTTGATGATTCCGACCGCAACAATTACTCCTCCTACAAAACCGATTAACATTGCTATTACAATATCTCGCTTCATCGCACTCTCATCTTAGATAGAACGCTTCCTCTTGTCAAGATTCGCTGTCCGTGTTATTCTCTGAAACACTATCTATGGAATTTATCAATTTAGGAATTTCGATGGTAAAAATGCGCGGAAAAGCTGTAACGGTGGTGTGTGATCCGTATAGTCCATCCCCGGCCGGATTGAAATATCAGGCAATCGATTCCCACTTGGTAACTCAGTCTTCCGATGACGAGGATCACAATTCGAAAGATAAACTTCTGGGAAATCCGGTTTTTGTGCAGGGTCCGGGCGAATATGAAGTGAAAGGGGTGCGAGTTATTGGGCTTCGTACGGATACGAATGCGAAACCCAATACGATTTACCATTTGGTTATTGACGGTATTAATATTTTGCACTGCGGACTGTTAAACCGGAAACTGGATGAGAAAGAAATTGACGATTTGGGAGGCGTAGATGTTTTGATTGTTCCCGTAGGAGCCTTGGATACACTCAATCCTCATGATGTCGTAGAGCTTATTACCAAACTTGAGCCGTCGATTGTCATACCCACTTATTATCACCAAGCCCATTTAAACGAGAAACGCTACGGGAAATTGCAGGATCTGTCTTTGTTTCTGAAGGAAATTGGAAAGCCGGATGTGGCGCCTCAGTCAAAATTCAGTATTACGAAGGATAAGATGCCGGAAGAGATGCAAATAGTCGTACTCTCGACAGCTTCTTAATATTAATCAGTTATCTGTTTGTTTTTAATTGTAGTATTGAAAATTATTTCATTAATTGTTCATTGACCATTGCGCATTGTTGATTGTTTGTTGTTATTTGTTTAATTAAAAGTATTAAATTTATCTTATGTCTTCTCCCCGCATACCTCCGCATGATGAACAGGCTGAAGCTTCCATATTGGGTGCAATCCTGATCGATAGGGACGCAATCGGCGACGTCATAGACTTTTTACGCCCCGATTTCTTTTATAAAGAGTCTCACGCGTCTGTTTATTCTGCCATGATGTCTCTTTTTGAAAAGCATGAACCAATTGATGTCGTGACGATTACAGCTGAATTGAAACAGATGGGTAAATATAAAGAGGTTGGGGGATCGGCGTTCTTGTCAGACCTTACGAATATGGTGGCAACATCTGCCAACATTGAAAGCTATGGAAATATTGTTACCGGGCATTTTATCAAACGGAGACTCATACAAATTTCATCCCAGATTGCCGAATCCGCTTTTAACGAAGGCGCTGATCCTAAGGAACTTCTCGATAAGGCAGAGTCGGAAGTTTTGCTGGTTGCCCAACACCGGTCAACCCGGGACTTCATGCCCGTGAAAGATGCGCTTGCAGAAAGTTTTGACCGGTTGGATGAGCTTCATAAACGGGGTACCGCCCTCCGGGGAGTGCCCACGGGATTTCGGGACCTGGATAACAAACTATCCGGTATGCAGGATACCAACCTTATTATTTTAGCTGCTCGCCCCGGTCAGGGTAAAACCGCTTTTTCGTTGAATATTGCCCAACATGTAGCCGTAGATCTCAAACAGACAGTCGGATTTTTTTCCCTTGAAATGAGCAAGGAAGAACTGGTTGACAGACTTCTCGTGTCGCAGGCAGATGTCGATGCGTGGCGGTTGAAAACCGGGAAACTAAATGATGAGGATTTTTCGCGGTTGTCAGAGGCAATGGGAGTATTGTCGGATGCTCCGCTTTATATCGATGACACGCCGGGACTTAATATTTTTGAAATGCGTACCAAAGCGCGTCGCCTCCAGGTAGGTAAACAGTTGAAACTCCTGATTATTGATTACTTGCAGCTTATTGATCCCGGGCGGCATCAGGATAGCCGCGTGCAGGAAGTGTCCATGATATCCCAGTCCCTGAAGAATTTAGCCCGGGAATTGAAAGTTCCGGTACTCGCGATTTCCCAATTATCCCGTGCCGTGGAAGCGCGGGGAACGAAAGAGCCGCAGCTTGCCGATCTCCGGGAATCCGGCGCGATCGAACAGGATGCGGACGTGGTTATGTTTCTCTATCGCCAGGATGCTGAATCCGAACATTGGGATCAGCAGATCATGAAGCTCAAGATTGCCAAACACCGGAACGGTCCGACAGGTGAGATTGATATGATATTCAAAGGCGACCGTATCCGCTTCTATTCCATCGAGAAAAAACACGACGACGTGAGTCTGTAGATCATTCCTTTACTTAAACCTCTTCCAGTAGAAAATTCAACTCTTTTTCCATCAGGATGGGTTATTTTTCCTCATAGTCTGTAAATATAATCATTATTTTTGACAAGACCTATAAATATTATATTTAATCTAGATTATTATCTAAGAAGAGAAATAATATAGCCAATTCATAAGCGAATATTTTATTTAAACTCATATTATATATTAGATTTTAACCCTCTGACTTGATTATCTTATAGTAATGTGTTAAAAATGCAGTTCAACTTCACATACCTGTTTTAAATCGGGCTAATTGTTGTCCGTTTCCAAACTAGTATGCCTGAAGTTTTTTTGCACATTAACAACCTGGGAATTATTTAGGATAAGGTCACCCATTCAGATCATAAAACTTTTGTGATTTGTGCGGGTGATCTTATTACACCCTAATAGAAACAAAAAATTAAATAGAGATCAAAAATGGGAGGCAAACATAAGGCGAGTTCAACGGTCGAATAGATTCGGTTCAGGGAAAAATAGGAGATTTTGAGATGAAAAGTAGAATTTTGCTTGCGGGTATCGTGCTCGCATTGAGCGTTGTCATGGGGCGGCCAATACAGGCACAAACGTCCGCTTGTGATACGGTTGTTATCGATGACGCGCAGGTTTTTGGCGATGGGATAAGTCGGGTTCAGGATGCCGCAGACAAGCTCATGAAATTGGGCGCTGACGTTCGTGTCCGTACTATCCAGACAGACGGGGATGCCGGAAATCTGGACAATTATGCGGATAGAGTGATGACAGCGTGTGCTTCATGGCGTGGTCCAGACGGCAATTACAAGAATAATATGATTGCCGTCTTTGTATCGATGGAACATGAAGACGGGCTTTTCGTAGGAGACGATTGGAAAGACAGTATTGGTCCTAATTGGAAACGGATCGAAGCTGATCTTATGGCTCCCAAATTCTCTGAAGGGGATTTTGCTGGTGGATTTGTATCGGGGATGGAAGAAATCGCAAGATTGGTCAATCTTCAAGTACATCCGCCTACAGCGGTACCTCAGCAGCAAGTGCCAAACGTCGTGGTTATTATTCCCACAACGCAGCAGGAGGTTCGATCAGAAACTCCTCCACCCGATCTTTCGGGATTGTGGAATGTACTTCTATGGATTGTCGGACTTGCTATTTTGGGTCTTGCCGGTTACTACGCATTCAAAGCAGTGACCAAATATCTTGAAATCCTGGGGAAGACCCGGGTAGCCCAGCAAAAGGCAAAAATCCAAAAAGTCGCAGCGGCAAGCAGGGTGAATACATGGGATGGGAAGTTGCAACCTGTTCAGGCTAAATTGGCGGACCTGCAACAGCGGGTAGCGCCAGGAGATCTGCAACCGATTACGTCTCAGGTAAACACCAGTGTTCAAATCGCAAACCAGGCTGCAGAAAAATTCTACGAGCAAAATCACAGTGCGGGCGATCCGAATGTACCTCGTCTTACAATCCAAGAATATCTGAATATCGCTGGAGCGTTTGAAGATATTTTGCAAGATATGGGTAAGGCGGAGGGTATTCTTTCCCAAGCAGAGATGAGAATAGATCAGCTTGTGGAGTATATCGCGCAAGCCCCAAAAGCAGTTGAAAAACTGCAGGGGTTAATCACAGGTGCGGAAACACACATACAGACAATTGCCGGGAAAGGATACAAAGTCGAAAAATATCTTGGTGTTCTTTCCGAGGCAAAAAAATCCCTTGCAGAGGTCCAGAAAGCGATTGCGGCAAAGAAATACGGACTGGCTATGAAGTTGGCGAATACCACTTCGGATCAAGTGGCCGCTGCAGTAGGCGACGCAGAGAGTTTACCGCAGAAAATACAGGCTTTGCAGAACCTTTTGCGGCAAGTGAAGACTCGTAACGAATCTGTCAAATCGGCAATTGCAGCCGGTAAGGCCATATTTGATGCGATCACTTCGCAATACGCGGAAACCCTTTGGAATTCGATCAAAGGAAATGGTACAGAGGCGACAAAGCGTGTCATTTCAGTTGATACGGCTATACCCACGGTAGAGCAGTATCTCAAGATGGAGGTGCAGGAGTTTGATCAAGCTGAGACTTTGCTTAAGCAGATGGTGGAAGCATTGGATCAAGCAGATAGTTATATGCGATCCATAAGTTCATTACAGGATCATCTCAAGGAACTTCGTCGGAGTGCTCCAAGTGAAATCTTGAGTGCACAGAACGATATCAAAGCGGCTGAAGCCTATATCGAGCAGTATGATCCTGATATCGCAGAAAGTCTGGAAAAAGATCTAGTAGAAAATCAACAATTGCTAGATACGGCGAGAGAAATGCTGAAGCAGGAAACGCCCAATTATGTTCAGATCGTGAAGATTGCCCAAAAGGCCAATTCTGTTGCAGACAATATCTTGGCGGAAGCACGAAGTGAGCATGAAGCTGCTGAACGAAAACGCGCAAAGGCAAAAAGCGCTTTGCGGGATGCGGGTGCGGTAGTTAGTCGGGCGGAAGAATACATAGAAGATCATCGAAGCGATGTTTCCCGTTCGACTATGCGAAAACTGACTCAGGCTCAGGTGCTTTTGTCTCAGGCTAAGGAGGAAACGGACTTGGATATGCAGGTTGAAATAGCGGGAAAGGCTGAAACACTGGCCGATTCTGCTTATGAATCTGCTGAGTCTGAGTTCCATGATGCCGAAGAGGCGAGACGGCCTGTGTATACTCCTCCCGTTGTTGTGATACGTGATGAGGATCACGGTTCATATCATCCTTCCCATCATCGGGATGATTCGGGTCCATCAATTCCTTCGATTTCTCATAGCAGTGGCGGATCTTCTTCATGGGGCAGTCCTATTTCGACGCCTCATGTTGGTGGTGTGACAGGAGGTTCGTCTCACTGGAGTCCTCCTCCATCATCTCCGTCTCCAACGCATGTTGGTGGTGTGACAGGAGGTTCGTCTCACTGGTAAAGAGGATGATTATCTTAATTAAGGAGGTATAGCGCACAGAGTAAAGAGATGATCTGTTTTACAGGTTTGCGACCCAAAGGAAACAGATGATTTTTGAAAAATTCACCGTTCATAAGTTCGTAAAGTCTAGGTACAAAAATGGCTAACTTGTTTGATAACATCAAGCTTTTGGTCAGTGCTTCATTGAACGATCTCGTCAACAAAGCGCTTCGGGCAAACAGCCCAGCGGTTCTGGACGAGTACATCCGGCGCGCAGACGAGTCGATGGATACACTTCTGCAGACGATGGCCGAAGTTAAGGGTAATCTGGTTGTGGAAACACGCAAGAACCGAGAACTTCAGGCCGCTATCGGCAACATGGACGCGGACATCACTGTATTACTTAAGGCCGGCAAGCAGCAAACGGCAGGCGTGCTGGTTAAAAGCCAGATGATGAAGAAGACAGCACTTCAAAAGAGTGATGTTTCATTGGCTGACTCGCAGGCGGATCTGAGCAAGCTTACGCAAGCGCAGGCTGTACTGCAAGCGAAAATTGATGAGCTCAAGACCACGCGCGACAACGTACAACAGGCACTGGAAATTGCCAAAACAAAGGGTAAGATGGTTCGCACCATCGACGATATGAGTGACATTCTGAAGCAGTCAGGCGCCGCCGGCATCGCAGATTGGGCTGAGAAGGTCAAGGCACAGTCCGATGCACGACTGGATATGACGCTTCAGAAGAATGGCTCCTTGCTCAATCCGGAAGATGATCCGGCAGTAGCGGCGGAACTCGCACGCAGAATGGCAGCGCTTAACGCTGATCAGTCCGCGGCGACACCATAGTGTATTCGCACACGATCTGATTTCTGTAAAATAGTTGCTTTAGGGAGCAATACTTAAACCCGAGTAGGGTACACAGAGTCAGATTACTTCAACTAAATATATATTCCCAGGGAATGGACGCACTCTAGAAATAGAGTAAAAAGGATAAGACGATTTCTTGATTTAGATGCCGTAATGCCGGTATTGCCTCTTTATTGAGGTAAAATCATTAAATTTTTCTTATCCTTGCGTCCTTTCCGTTCTTGCTTTTGATTTTATAATGGAAAGCAAAAACGGAAAACTCATTTTTTACTTTAAAAAATAATAATGTGGCGCGGGTGGGAATCGAACCCACATGGATTTTGAGGTCCACAGGTTTTTGAGACCTGCGCGTCTACCAATTCCGCCACCGCGCCATTTAATTCGGTAGTATCTTAACGCTCCAATTGACCTTTCCATTATATTTAGTATTTCTAGCCTAGTCAATGTTGCATTCAGAAGCTTGGGGTGTCACAATAGGATCAATAGTCTTCTCATGTGAGAAGCTATTTATCTTATATGACCATTAATCTCAGTACCGAGCACCTATACACCCAACCCACTGATCTTGAAATCCGGTTCTCGTACGAAAACGGTATCTCTGAATGTATTGAGGAGAAAAAACTGCTTACTCAACTTCAGGAAAGGGCAACGCATGAGGATTTCCAGGGTAAAACCGGTGAAAGTCTTATTATCCATCCTGATGCGGAATTTCAAACGTACCGTATTCTCGTGTTCGGGCTTGGGAAAAAATCTGAATTCGAGGAGACTTCAATCCGTGAGAAAATAGCGGAAGCCCTTTCAAAAGCAAAAGGGCTCAAACCGAAGAAAGTTCGTATTGTTATTCCGGCTGAGTGGTTAAAGAAAACCGAGAATCTGTCAGACATATATCAGTTGGTTACCGAAGCGTTATTGTTGTCCAATTACCGGTTTATAAAATACAAGGAAATTTCGGAACATCAGAAATATCACGGTCCCGAAGAGATTATTCTTCCCGTAACCCTAAGCCATCAGAAACACGCTCAGCGCGGAATTGACCGAGGTACGATAGTTTCAAAAGCAATAATATTCTCACGAAATCTGATCAATGAGCCCTCGGATGTCACAACACCGGGTTTTCTTGCAAACATCGCACGGGAAATCGCGAGAGAGTCAGAGGGCAGCATTGAAGCGGAAGTGTTTGACCGGGATGATATCAAAAAACTGGATATGAATGCGTTTCTTGCCGTTTCCAAAGGCAGCGATGAGGAACCGAAATTCATCCGTTTGGTTTATAAGCACCCAAAATCCACCAAGAAAGTAGTGGTGATAGGTAAAGGAATTACCTTTGATACCGGCGGTTTATCTCTCAAACCCTCCGAACATATGGAAACCATGAAACTGGATATGTCGGGTGCTGCCGCAGTTCTCGGGGTATTTCATGCGCTGAAAATTCTCAAGCCTGAGGTCTCCGTAGTCGGTCTTATCGCGGCGTGTGAAAATATGCCTTCGGGTAAATCGATGAAACCCGGAGATATCGTGAAAGCCATGAACGGAAAAACAATTGAAATATTAAATACCGACGCGGAAGGACGTCTCACTCTTGCCGATGTTCTATCCTATGCGGTTACCCGGGAGAAGCCGGATGTCATTATTGATCTTGCGACGTTGACCGGTGCGTGTATGGTAGCTCTTGGGGAAGATATTGCGGGATTGTGGAGTAATGACATAGCGCTTACCAATCATCTGAAAGACGCGTCCGCCAAAAGCGGTGAAAAAATCTGGCATATGCCCCTTGAGCATGCTTATAAACCCATGATAAAAAGTACTATTGCTGATATCAGAAACACCAGCTCTTCCCGTTGGGGTGGGGCAGTGACGGCGGCATTATTTTTATCCGAATTCGTTGGTTCCAAACCATGGGCTCATCTGGATATTGCAGGTCCCGCTTTTGTCGAACGGGACATTGCCTTATCTCCAAAAGGCGGGGCAGGATTCGGTGTCGGCTTGATTCTTTCATATCTCATATCTTATAAATAAATAATACGCTTTTTCGTGTAGACGGATATTTCGTTCTATTATGATATCTCCATTTTTTCAAGTTTTGGAAAACCGGGGTTTTCGCCGTTTATGGCTTGCACAAATCACATCGCAAATTGCGCTTAACATGCTGACGTTTGTTCTCACGATTCAGATCTACGAACATACGAAATCGACGATTGCCGTATCCCTCATGCTTCTTTCGTACGGAATTCCTGCCATTATTTTCGGAGTTCTGGCCGGCAGCGTTGTTGATTTGTTTGATAAACGGAAAATCCTCATCTTTTGCAATATTTCCAGGGTATTTGTTTTTATCCTTTTTTTCTTTTTCTATAAAAATTTGCCGGGAATTTATCTTCTGGTTATTTCCATATCCATTTTAACTCAATTATTTATTCCGGCAGAAGGGCCGTCGATACCGGGTCTTGTAAAATCAAAACAACTGTTATCGGCAAACTCTCTATTTACGATATCGTTTTATATCTCTACGGTGGTCGGATTTATCGTAGCCGGTCCGATGCTTCGGGTCTTTGGTGACCGGTTCATTTTTATTTTTATGGCATTTATGATGGCGCTCGCGACCTATTTTGTGATGCAGCTTCCGAAATTGACGTCATCGCCCGTTTACGGCACACGTTTCAACCTTCTAAAATTATTAAACGTTACCATTGACGGTTTGAAGTTTATTGCTAATCAGCCTCGTGTCCGCCAAGCCCTTCTTCTGATGACTTTTTCCCAGGCGCTCATATCGACTCTGGCAGTTTTAGCGCCCGGATTTGCGGATAAAGTTCTATCCATCGATCTTGCCGATGCATCCTACCTTGTGATGGGTCCTGCGGCGTTAGGGCTGGTCATTGGGGCGTTTTTTGTGGGACGGTATGGCGGCAAGATATTAAAAGGGACTTACATATTAACCGGAATACTCGCCTGCGGAGTCATTCTTATTCTGTTGTCCATAACAACAAACTCAAACGTCATTCATGTTCCGATTCAAAGCGCTTTTGGAACAATTCTTGACCGAAATATTCTAATCGCGTTTATATTACTCGTCTTATTAGGTGTTTCCAATTCCATGGTCAGCGTTCCGGCAAATACCATACTTCTGGAGGATTCAGAAACCGAGCTGCGGGGGAGAGTGTATGGTGTGTTAAGCACGTTAACCGGAGGGGTATCCCTTCTGCCCGTAATATTTTCAGGAGTAATCGCTGATATCGCTGGGGTGAGTGTAACGATTCTTATCCTTGGTGTTGCTGTTTTGAGTATCGGGATTTATCAGTTCTGGGTTCGCAACCGTACACTCATGAACGGAAGTCCCCATCCTTAAAGGGATAGCGCTACTCATGTTACAATAACACGGTATGAAACCTGTTTTATTTACCATCGGTCCTTACAATGTTTATACGTTTGGGATTTTTCTCGTAATTTCATTTATCTTTACGACATTCATCATATGGAAGTTATCCAAGGAGAAATTTAAAGAGGAAATATATTTAGACGGTTATTTATTGACCTGTTTGGTTTCGGTCGTATCGGCCAGGTTCATCTATATACTTTTGCACATCGATCAGTTCGATTTAAATATTTTGCGGTATGTCCTTGTTCGCGAAACTCCCGGACTATCCCTTCTGGGCGGATTATTCGGAGGATTTGTCTTTTTTTTCTGGTACTGCTACAGGAAACACCTGAATTTTTTAGAGATGCTGGACATTTACAGTATAGCCACCTGTTTGGGCTTAATTTTCGTAAAAATAGGGGAACAGTTGGGGGGAGCGGGATTTGGCAGGGAGACGACGTTTCTTTTGGGAGTGAAAGTGATCGGTCTGACCGGCAGACGGCATCCAACGGAACTTTATGAAGCATTCTGGTATTTGATTCTTTTTATTATTCTGTCTATTTGTTTTAGACTCTATTCGCGCAAAATCCTGCCGGTAGGGTTTGTATCTTTTATTTTCGGTATCGGGATTGTCCTGGCTGTTTTCCTTCTTGAATTTTTGAAGGTATACCCCGTATACTTATACGGGTTAAGTCTACGGCAAATGGCAAGTCTGATTTTATTTATCGCTATCATGGTTCCGTTCGGTTTGAAATTAAGATCGTTTATGATATCAAAGAAAGGAAATTAATATGGATTTAGATACTAACTTCATAAATGAAATAAAAAAATCGTTGGAAGTGGAAAAAAATAAATTGGAGGCAACGCTGTCTTCCTTGAAAACGCAGGATCCCTATAGAGATCCCGATCGTTTGAACGATAATGCTTCAAGTGATACCGATGCAGCCGAAGAAAGCAATCATGAACGGGTAGAGGCACTGGAAAAAGAATTGAGAAAACATCTCGATGAAGTAAACCAAGCCCTTACACGGATGTCAGTAAATAAATACGGTTTGTGTATGAATTGTTCGAAGGCTATCGGAGCGAAACGGCTTAAGATCAAACCTACCGCCCTGTATTGTATGGATTGTGAACTTAAACTGGAAAAATAAATCCATACCCCTTTGACACCTGACTGTAATAATCTGATACACTATTTCTATGGAAATTCCGATTTTATATGAAGATGACGGTATGATTGCGGTGGATAAACCGGGCGGTGTCGTGGTTAATAAATCCGAGAACACGAAGACGATTGAGACGCTTCAAGACTGGTCATCCCGCAGACTATCGATCGATAAGTCCGAGGACTTGACCGACGATTTTTCTCAAAGGGGCGGTATTGTGCATCGAATCGATAAGGATACGTCCGGCATCGTCCTTATCGCCAAAAAACCTGATATTTTTTATCTTCTTCAATCCCAATTCAAAGACCGGACCGTCGAAAAAAAATATACGGCGCTCGTCCACGGTTTGATACCGGACGTATCATCTACCATAAAAGCTCCGGTAGGAAGGCTTCCATGGAACCGGAGGAAATTCGGAGTTATTCCGGATGGCCGTCCCGCTGAGACATCATACACCGTGACATCATATTATAAGGATTCCTATGACCATTACACGCTGGTTGACGTTTTGCCCCACACCGGCCGGACCCACCAGATCCGCATCCATTTCAAACACACCGGCCACGCACTCGTGGGGGATTCGTTGTATGCCGGAAGTGAGGTTTATGATCGTGACAGGCAGTGGTGCAGCCGGTTATTTTTGCACGCACGGTATCTCGGATTCGACAATCCCGTAACCCATGAACGCATTGTGATCCAAAGTCCGCTTCCCGAAGACCTTTCGAGCGCGCTGAGAAAGTTGCAACCCGATGATTATTCCCGTTAAAATATGATTATGTCTGAGGAAATTATTAGATAATTATCTTGAAAGGAGGGGAGCATCTAAACTATGGGATCCTTTGGAGGTTTTTATAAGGGTGAAAAACGTAAGACAAAAAAGAATATACTTGAAAAAAAAGCTGCTTCATTGTCCGTAAAGCAGTCATTCGTATTACCGAAAGTCGAAATTATCAGAAAAGGAAAAAAAGAAATTTAATGAATAAAACTGCCCATCCGAACCGCAGGAAACGGAATTTCCGTGTCCGGCCTTTTCATATCGTGGTTGGATTGGTTGTGATTCTATTGGTGATAGGGACGGTGGTTGTTAATAGTCTAAAAGGGTGGGACGGATCCGAACGATTCACGATTATATTTCAATCTGAGGAGGAATCGTTAAATCCCGGGAACCCGGTTGGTTTATTGTCTGTAGAGCCGCGCGAAGGGGAGGCCGTCTATTTCTCTATTCCCGGCAATACAATGATGGAAGTTCCGTTCGGGTATCAGTCATACCCGATATATTCAATTTATTCTTTAGGAAGTCTGGATTCGAAAAGGGGTGGGGGGTATTTACTTGCCAGGTCCATAGAAAATTCATTGGGTACCCTGGTTGACGGGTATTGGATCAGGAAGGGAAAAAGCGATCCTTCGGTTCCTCAAAGCAGGGATGACCTGATTAAAGTTAAGAAAAGCTATTTCAGTTTTTTTGGACTTTTGACCAACCTGTTTTCTTCCGTAACGCGGGGATATCGTGAAGATGTTAGTTTAAGCTGGCGGGATAAAATACGGATATGGAATACGATTCGAACGCTGCGGTTGGATCAGATTCAATATATTTCTCTGTCTAATTCGGGGCTATTATCTCCGGAACAATTGCCCGACGGTACAACTGTTTTTCAGCTCGACAGGGATGGTTTTGATCTGAAGATATCCCGATATTTTGAGGACAGCAAAATCAGAGAAGAAAATTATTCGATCGAGATAGTCAACGCAGCAGATGAGGAGCGATTGGCATCCGGTTGGGCAAGAATATTGGAACATTTGGGACTCAATGTTATTGCGGTAACGAACGGCAAAATACCGGATTCAGGCCGCTGTGAAATCAGTGTGATGCAAAAAAGTTTAATGGATTCCTTTACGGTCTTGCGGTTAGTCTCGGCGCTCGATTGCAAGGTGTCACTTATTCCGGATGAGAATTTGCGTTCTGATTTATTAATACGATTGGGAAAGGCGTTTATCCAATGATTTTAATGGTCGTTGTTGTTGGTTTACTGGTGATCTCTTTTATTCTTGCGGTAAGATCGATCGATAAGGAATTAAACTTACCCAAAGAAGTAAAAAATATCAAAATTCAGAGGAAAAAAGGCCTATCGGGGTCGATTGTGTTTTTTAAATCAAAATCCGTACACTATACTTCAAAATCCTCATCGTCTTCCTGATTTTTCTTATTATCATGCGGGATAGCGGCGGTTTCAACAATATTCGGGACGAATGACGGCTGGTTTTCAAATTTCCGCCCCCGTTTATTTTCACGCATGAATACGGAAATAGAGTTTTTTTGAGTGCTTTTAACGCAGGCACAGTACGTATATCCGGCTTTTACCAACCGGATCAGGCGGTAAGATATGTCGTCCGGCAAGGCGCCGAGATAAATTTTATCCGAATTTCTGATTTCAATAGAATGTTTCTTGGTATTCAGGAATACCATGTCGCCGTTACGCAGGCGTGAAATGACGGAAGCCGGAGCAACGTTTTTCAATACGACCGTCTTTGTTTTTCCCGGTTCTTCAAGAAAAAGATTGGGATCGAAAAGATTAGAAGAAGATTTAGCGGGAGTTGTTTTGCTTGCCTTTTTCCCGAGCGAGTTTAATTTCTCCAGGTTTTTTTGGGCGATTAGATTGTATTTATCGATAGATAATATACTGCGGTATAACTTGCGGGATTGGTCCAGTTTGCCGATTTGGGAATACGCATAAGCTAGCCGTGAAAGAGCATCGATATCCTCGTGGTTTAACTTCAGGATCTCTTCGTTAATAGCTATTGCGGTTTCCCAGTCTTGGGAAAGCGCAGAATCAATCGCAGAACGGGAGAGGTCGTGCATTTTCGTATCAAATAATGCGTGTAGTTTACTCAAGATCCTTGAGAAAAGTCAAGGGGAAGAATATAATAAAAAAGGTTAAAAGCTGAACTATAGAATTCGAAACAGGTCTTCAGATTAATATTTTTCTTAATTTTTCCTTATGTCGGGACATTCAAAATGGTCGAAGGTTAAACATCAAAAGGGAGTGACGGATGCCATAAAAGGTAAGATCTTTACCAAAATGGCGAACGCTATCGCAATTTCCGTCCGCGAGTCGGGAAACGCTGATCCGGAGACAAACTTCAAACTTCGTCTGGCTATCGAAAAAGCCCGGAGCATGAACATGCCCAAAAGTAATATCGACCGTGCGATTGCCCGGGGTTCCGGTGAAGATGACGGAGCCCGGTTTGAAACCGTTGTCTATGAGGCTTTTGCTCCTGAAGGAGTCGGCATGATCGTAGAAGCGGCTACGGATAATAAACAGCGTACGGTATCAATACTGAAAAATACGCTGGACAGACACGGAGGCACTCTGGCCGCGCAAGGTGCCGTGTCTCATCTTTTCCGCTATGTTGGGTTTATTGAAGTTGATAAATCCGGCAAGTCTTTTGATTCCCTGATGGATATTGCTCTTAATGTCGGGGCTGAAGACATTCAGGATGCGGGAACTTCTGTGGATATTTATACCAAGCCTACGGATTTGCATAAGGTTAAAGAATCGCTCGTGAAAGAGGGAATCACGGTCACCGACGCTGAGCTTATTTATCAGCCGATCGCTTGGATGAGCATAACGGATCCGAATAAGGTATCCCGACTTCAAAATCTCCTTGAAACGATAGAGGATTTGGATGATGTTCAAAAAGTCTTCGCAAACTGCGATTTCCCGGGCTTGAGTTCTTAAAAGTTACCGTTTCTTTGCCTGTTCTCAACATTATGATTTCTCTACGAAAAATACGATTGAACCGTTTGAAAAAAATCTCCTTGGATAAACGTCAGAAATTTGCGATCGAAACTCTCGTCCTGACCGGAGGTATTTTACTGACCCAGATCATGTGGACCGATTATCGGTTCATTATGGTCTTTGTTTTATCCCTATTAAGTTATGGATTGACAGTATGGTCTTTGTCCGAAGACATTCGGAGGATTGAATGGATTATGTTGTTTATCCTTCCTGTCCTGTATACCGCCTCCATGTCTCTTTTTTACTTTTTATTGCCCGAACGATGGATCAGTCGTATTATTATCACCGTTGGTTTTTCGATAGGTATGTATGCAATCCTTCTCGTTGAGAATATTTTAAACGTTGCGGCTGATAGGTCCATACAACTGATACGTGCGGCACACAGTGTAGGTTTTTTGCTTACTCTAACCACGACACTGTTATTCTCAACCATAATTTTTTCCCTCCGGCTCGCATATTGGCAAAACATGATCATCATGGCGGGTATATCTTTTCTTTTAGCTCTGCAATCGCTTTGGGCGGTTAATTTAGAAACCCGTATTACCGGAAGACTGATTCTTTATAGTGTTCTTGTTGCCGTGGGAATAGGGGAATTGAGCTTAATTTTATCCTTTTGGCCGATAGAAAACTCGGCATTTTCTTTGCTTCTGGCAGCCTCATTTTACACAATGGTCGGGATAGCTCAACTCTGGTTTCAGGAGCGTTTGTTTTTAAATAATCTAAAAGAATATTTGTGGGTTATAGTTTTTACGCTCATATTAACGTATGTAACGACGCGATGGGGAGGATAAAAAATAGGGTATCCGAGCGTAAAGGGGGAGAGGGATGATATAGTTTGATATAGCCTATAGTTGATAGCCTATAGTTTGTTCACACGAATTATGTTTTCACGATTTGAGTTTAAAATATATATTTAATTAAGCGTTATTCTTCAGACGAGTATGGGCGGGATGAGGCCTTATCACTCTTAGTGCCACAGTGCGATATTGTTCTACCCTCAGTAATTCACTTTAGCCTATTGTAAAGCCCCAAAATAATATTATTTTGATTGTGGATAACTTGGTTATTTAAGCTCATTAATTAATGTTTATATTGATTTGACGCTCTAAATCGCATTTCATTGTGAGGTTAAAAATACCGCGCTATAAATTTTGTCCTTCATCCCTCAGAGTAGGGCTCTGCCTCGAAGTGCCAGGTTTAGCTTGTTATAACGCTCTATTTATATTATTTGCCAATAATATAAAATAAATATATTACGCTCAAATATTATAAAATAGCGCGATATAAAGCTCTAAATCATAACAATAAAAAACCCGAAAGCCTCCTGTGAAGACCGATCTGTTCTTTATACATAGAGAGTGAAATATAGATAATGTGCAGGACTGTTTAATCCATACGGCCACCTCGAGAATATTCTTTTTGCGAGTGATACGAGAGTACTGTGCTGTTGGGGTCTTCCCCAAGATGGATTTTGATTATCTGTCGGGAACTTGAAGATATTCATGTCCTCATAGGAATGTGCCGTAGTCGTTATGTCTCTTTTTAGGGGTGTTTCGCCGGAGAGGTTATATAGATACTATATGACGCACAATAATTCTTTTGCGACTATGTTTGAGCGTGAGCCTCGGAGAAGTGCCTTTTTGAGCATGTTCATTTCATTCATAGAAATGCTTTTTTTATTTATATTTATTCCCATTCTATTCGTTATTTAGAGCGATTATTGAGTTATGCTCCCTCAATATGCGACCGATAAAAGATCCGAACCCTGCGCCGGCCTCTGAGCTCACTGTGCTCATTTCACGGCTTCGTAATGAGGCTAAATAGCCTCAATTACCTTACTTAACATACCCATTAACAGGGATAATCAACGCGGCTTACTGATCAATGAATGATGAAGAATTAACGTATGAAAAACATTTAGAAAATCGCAACATGGGATGACCCACCAAATACAGGATGACGTACTACTCATCAAACGAAATTCGCTGCCATTTAGAGGCATTACAGAGGCTTAGAAATGAGCTCAATTTTGGTGGTCTGGTGGATGAGAATATAGCTCTCGAAATCGCCCGGTTTTTGATAAATAAACCATAATATACAAAAGGAAAAAATAGCGATTAACGCGGCATTCACGAGGTTACTAATTAGGAACGGGTCCTACGAATTAAATTATATTTTTGTTTTTATATGATCGTCGGGAGTCCAACCTGGAGTTGAAGTGGTTTTTACCCAGGTCTCTTTGCCGGTGGCAAAATGAACCGATCCCGGCCGGATTGTCTTTTTGTCACCCTCATGAAGGATGTATTCAACTGCGTCAATACTCAAAATAAGTTGTCCTTTAGTTACTTCGTAGCGTTCTGTGGCGTTTTTGTGAAAATGCGGTTCAGATCGGTCAATTATGGCTATCGCGACGCTTCGTTTGGAATCCTTCACGGTGGGTACGATCTCACAAATGATCTCTGTGGGAGATTCTTCATTATTTTTAACAATGGTTTTCCTCGGATATCTGCTTTTCAATTGGGCGATAATTTTCGGCGCATTCATACTTCTAGTTTATCATAGGAAAAATAGGAGTTGACAAATTATTCCATAATGTCGCAAAATGTAGTTATGACGCTTCCCGAAGCCACAGACAAATTTCTCGAGTACATGGAAATCGAACGGAACTGCTCCAAATTGACAATTCGGAATTATCGGCATTATATGGCGCGTTTTGACGACTATTGTAAGACTCACCTACCCGGCCTTCTTTCACCAACTCAGATCAAGCCGGACGTAGTTCGAGCTTACCGATTATATCTTTCCCGATATACGGATGAAAAAGGATTGCCTTTGATGAGGATAACTCAAAACTACCATTTAATCGCCCTTCGGGCGTTTCTCCGGTACCTTATCCGGACGGATGTCGCGACTCTTTCACCGGAGAAAATTGAGCTTGGGAAAGCGGAAAGCCGGTCTCTTAAATTCTTGGACCGTGAACAGATTGATCGCTTGCTAAATATGCCGACTATCTCAACGCCTTCAGGCGCGCGGGATAAAGCGATTCTTGAGACTCTATTTAGTACCGGACTTCGGGTAAGCGAACTGGTTAAATTAAATCGGGATTCTATCAACTTGGACCGCAGGGAATTTGGGGTGATCGGCAAAGGCGGCAAAGCTCGGGTTGTTTTTTTGTCGAGCGGCGCTTGCCATTGGATCGAGCGGTATTTAGCGGAACGCACCGATACCTATAAACCTCTTTTTATCCGCTATGGAGGCAGAACTGCGGATCCGGCCAAAAACGGTGACGATTTAAGACTTACTGTGCGATCCGTACAGCGTGCGGTTGAGAAATATGCGAAGAAAGCCAAACTGCCGATCAAAATCACTCCGCACGGTCTCAGGCATTCATTTGCTACCGATTTACTCAGTGCCGGAGCGGATCTTCGGGCGATTCAGGAGATGTTGGGGCATAAAAATATTTCCACAACCCAGATTTATACTCACGTAACCAATCCGCAATTGCGTCAGATCCACGAGAAGTTCCACAGAAAATAAAAATTGAGTTCATCCTAATTTTAGTTTAATTCCGAGGGAAACGTTTTCTGTTTTAATGTTGCAAAATGAGGCAAATTCTTTGATTGATCGCTGATAACAAGCATACCCTGCGGCTGCCATCGGCGGACGTATTTGAAATGGGGTGTTTTGGAATTGAGCCGGTAGCGCTTCAGATCATAATCCACCCAGCGTCTCCGGAATTCCGGCCAGGCGTATGATTTTTTCTTTCCGCTTGCGCTATCGAGAAGTACGATCCGGTCATGATTGGACTGATAGGTATCAACGACAGCCCAATGGCCGGATTCAGGATTGGGTATCCGGTCTTTATCCAGGTCGTAAAGGTAAGATACCAGAATGGCCCTTTTTATTTTCCGTGTCGTTTTGAGAGCTGTCCGGATGTGACGAAGGGTGCTGTTTTCTACATAAAGAGCAGATAAACGCAATTTGAGGATAGCTTGGATCATTTTGTTGGTTGACGTGCCGTTGGAATTTGTTTTGCAAAGCCGGATAAGCTTATTCAAAGGACGGTTCATGCCGAGGATTTTGAGCGCAATTTTGAGGGAAGTCGGACCACACGTGACATCATCAGGCTGTTTGATTGGTTTTATCATGCTTCTTCTCATATTTGTATCATGAATCAATAATCCATTCGGGGGTTCTCATTGTAATACCGGACAATTTAAACGACAAGAGGGTATTTCGCGCTCAAAACGGACTATAAGCCGAATTTTCGTCGTTAGGGTTTGAGAGTCTGTGTGGCCTGTATCAGATTTTGGAATAAGCAGACGACGTTTACCGGCCCAACTCCTCCTGGAACCGGTGTGTAGTATGCAGCTGTGTTTTTAACCTCATTTTGGTCATAGTCCGGAGCCAAGTGGTTGCCTTCTGAATGGAGACCCATTCCGATAAGAATCATTTTCTTCGAAACCATACTATGTCGCAAAATGTTGGGCTTGCCTACACAGGAAATGACGATATTAAAATTCCTCGGATTAATCCTGTTATTATTTTTTCCGGTATTTTCATTTATTTTTTCATCAGATGAACCAAGTAGTTTGGTTTTGGAATCTGCAATAATTGCTTTTACTCCCCTCTTCCGGAGAATTTCCGCAATCGGTTTTCCGCCGGTGTCTCCTTTTCCGATAATCAGAATCTTTTGCGTAATCAGCCAGGAGTCGAATTCGTTCACGTTTGGATTAAATAGTTCGGATGCGCGGTTGGATCGGATGTCCTCGTGGACCCATTCCAGGATTGACAGGATTGCTAGTCCAATTGGAGGTGTAAACGGTGAGTCCAACCGGAATCCATCCACGTCTTTTTCTTTTACAACGAGCGAATCTAACTCAACTTTTGTGATAGGCATGGGAACCGGACGCTGGATGATAATTCCTTGGATATCCGGATCGTCATTGAGTATTTTAACGGTTGTCTTCAAACCTTCGACAGTGTTTTGAACCGTCAGTCTGTATACGGAGACGATGCAGCCGAGCGTTTCGCCGACTTTTTTCTTGCGATTGATATAAGAAAGTGATGATTTGTCCTCACCGACCAGGATAACCGCCAGATGCGGAAGTGTCTTTTCCGCGGTGAGATGAACGACTTCAGATACGAGTTTTTCTGCAAGAGCATCAGCAATTTCTTTACCGGGAATAGTCATAGCGTTTTAAATCTAAGGGAAAACGTAACTAATGGTCAGGTGATGCACGTTGTTGCCGCAACCGCATCCGTTTTATCGGAAAATCTCATGAGGATTACGCCTTGAGTGGCGCGCGACAGTCTGGGAACTGAACTGATCGGAACTTTCATGACCTGTCCTTTTTGGGAGGTGAGGACGAGAAATTCGCATCCTTCGGGGATAAGTTGGGCGCTTGCCACTTTTCCGGTTTTTGGCGTTACCTGGGCTACTTTGACTCCCTGTCCGCCGCGGTGCTGTTTGGGAAATCCCGATACCGGAGTTTTCTTGCCGACCCCTTTTTCCATAATCGTAAGGAAATCCAGTTTGCTGTTTTCTTTGTTTATCAGTTCAACCGACGTGATAATATCATCTTCGTCCATGAGGATTCCGCGGACTCCCTGGGTATCTCGTCCGGTTGATCGTACTTCCGATTCCGAGAACTTGATGGATTTTCCGTTATGGGTGACTAAGAGCATATCGTCTTCGCCGGTTGAAAGTTTCGCCCAGGACAGTTGGTCTTCGGATTCCAGTTTGATGGCGACCAAACCGTTCCGGCGGATATTTTCGTATTCCTTAAGCCGGGACTTTTTGATCGTTCCGTTTTTCGTAGCCATGACGATATAGCTGTATTTTTTACTTTCCTCGCCTTTTAACGCATAGGAAAGTACGGAAGTGACCAGTTCGTTCTGGTCGATATTTATCAGATTGACGATTGCCTGGCCTTTACTGGTTCGTGTGCTTTCCGGAAGGTCCCAAACGCGCAGTTTGTAGACTTTGCCTTTGTTGGTGAAGAATAAAATATTATCGTGTGTGTAAGCGGATAATAAATGTTCGATGGAGTCCTCTTCCTTAGTCGTCATTCCGATGACGCCCTTGCCGCCGCGCGCCTGAATTTTGAATGTTTGGGATGACAGCCGTTTCACATAACCGGATTTTGTAATCGTTATGACGGTTTCTTCGTTGGCAATCAACTGCTCATCTGAAAATTCACCGACTTTGGATTTATAGACTTTGGTACGCCGTTCGTCGCCGTAGCGTTCTTTTAATTTAAGGAGTTCATTTTTAATTACTGGCAGCATCTTTTCCGGATGGGAGAGAAGATCAGTAAGATACGTGATAGTCTCGTGAACCAGGGCGAGTTCGTCTTCGATTTTTTGTCGTTCCAGGGCCGCAAGCCGTTTCAATTGCATGTCAAGAATTGCTTGGGATTGAAGGTCGGATAGCTTGAACTTCTTCATCAACGAAGCTTTGGCATCGTCGACGTCTTTGGCGCGTCGGATTGTTTGGATGACATCATCAATATGGTCTACAGCAATTTTCAAACCTTCGAGGATATGCTCCCGGGCTTGTGCTTCCTTCAGTTCAAATTCGCTTCTGCGCCTTATAACCGAATGACGGTGTTTCACATATTCTTCCAATATCACTTTTAGCGTCAAAGTCTGGGGAGTTCCATCAACCAAAGCAACCATGTTCACCGGAAAACTTGTTTGGAGGGCCGTATGTTTAAAAAGATTATTCAGTACTTTTTTGGGAACCGCATCCCGTTTCAATTCGACCATGACACGAATCCCATGTCGGTCTGATTCATCCCTCAGGTCCGTAATTCCTTCAAGTTTTTTATCTTTTACGAGTTGGGCTATGTGACTAATGAGATGGGCTTTGTTAACCTGGTACGGAAGTTCCGTAACGATGATCGCGGATTTTCCGTTCCCGATGTCTTCAATTTCGGCTTTGGCACGCATAATGATTTTTCCGCGTCCGGTTGCATAGGCGTTTTTAATCTCTTCCGCATCATAAATTGCCGCAGCCGTTGGGAAATCCGGTCCGGTAACAAAATTCATGAGCTCATCCAGGGACACATCAACGGATAATCTCTTGGGTGATTTGGGATTGGAAGGATCCTCAGGTACGAATTTAGCCTTATCCAGCATGTAGATGACGGCATTGACAACTTCAGTGAGATTATGAGGCGGAATTTTGGTTGCCATACCTACGGCGATACCGTCGGAACCCATGAGAAGCAAATTGGGAAGCTTTGCGGGAAGCCAGTCCGGTTCTTTTAGAGAGCCGTCAAAATTATCGGTGAAGTTTACGGTTCCCTTCTCAAGGTCCGTAAGCATCTCTTCGGCGATTTTTGCCAGCTTAACTTCCGTATACCGCATAGCTGCTGGAGGATCGCCATCGATGGAACCGAAATTTCCCTGGCCGTTAACCAGCGGATACCGCATGGAAAACTCCTGGGCCAGCCGGACAAGGGCATCATAGACCGATGAGTCTCCGTGCGGGTGATATTTTCCTAAAACTTCTCCGACAACCTTTGCGGACTTCGTATGCTTCGTCGAATAATGAAGCCCGACCTGATGCATGGCATAGAGGATTCTGCGGTGGACCGGTTTTAGGCCGTCCCGGACGTCCGGAAGCGCACGAGATACGATAACGCTCATCGCGTAATCGAGATAGCTTCGTTTCATCTCGGACGTGATCTCTACGGTGATAAGTTTTCCGATATCCATAAATTATTTAGGTCGCTTGCTGCTTAATTTGTCTCTCGAATTATTTTCCTATGAACTGGATCACGAATGGAGCAATAAGAAGCGCTACAATCTGTACGATCTTCATCATCGGATTCAGCGCCGGGCCCGCGGTATCTTTCAGCGGATCGCCAACCGTATCTCCTACGACGGCTGCTTTATGCGTATTGCTTCCTTTTCCGCCGAAATTTCCGTCTTCCACGTACTTTTTGGCATTATCCCACGCTCCTCCGGCATTACACATGAAGAATGCGAGCGTAAGACCGGAAATAACGACGCCGCCGAGGAAACCTCCAAGCGATGCTGCACCCAGAAGTCCTACAAGGATCGGCATAAAGATTACGATTGCAGCCGGGATCAGGAGTTCCCTTTGCGCTGCCTTCGTAACGATTTCAACGGCACGGGAATAGTCAGGCAGTGCTTTTCCTGTCATGATTCCTTTGATCTCGCGGAATTGGCGCCGTACTTCATTGACTACTTCAAATGCAGCCCGTCCTACGGAGCCGATCAGCCGTGAACTGAACAAGAACGGCAATGCGCCTCCGAGAAGAAGGCCGACGAATATTTTGGGTTGGGCAATATCAATGGATGTAAGACCTGTAGCTTCGAAATAAGTAGCAAAAAGAGACGAAGCTGCTACGGCTGCAGAGCCTACTGCAAACCCTTTTGTCAGGGCTTTTGTCGTATTGCCGACGGCATCCAGAGCGCTCGTCACCATGGGTGCTTTTCCTTTTAGACCCGCCATCTCCACCATACCCTGGGCATTGTCAGCGATCGGTCCGAAGGTATCCAGAGACATGATGATTCCGGTTGTTGCAAGCATTCCCATACCTGCCAGGGAAATACCGTAAAACCCGAGAAGCAGATAACCGACATAAATGGTTGCTGCGACGACTAATACAGAGACGAATGTAGATTCCATGCCAAAAGACAATCCGGAAATGATAGTGGTTCCGCTTCCGGTTTGGCTTGCTGTTGCGATAGCAACAACGGGTTTTTCTCCGGGACCGGTATAATATTTTGTGATATAGAGAAGTGCAAGCATCGATACGATTCCGAGTACTCCTGCGATGCCGGCTTTCGGTTCACCGAGTAGGAATATGGCAAGTCCCATGAAGAGTGCCGCGGATGCAACAGCGGAAAGTATAAAACCGCGGATCAAGGGACTCAGCGCACTTTCCTGATCATTTTTTGCTTTCACGATAAACGTTCCCAGGATCGATGCGAGAATTGCGCCGGATCTTGCAAGAAGCGGAAATACGACTCCTTTGAGTCCGAAGAGCGCCCCGCCCAAAATCATGGCTGCGATAATCGTGAGCGCATAGGATTCAAATACATCAGCGGCCATCCCTGCGCAGTCGCCTACATTGTCACCGACGTTGTCGGCGATCGTTGCCGGATTCCTGGGGTCATCTTCCGGAATTCCTTGTTCTACTTTTCCGACTAAATCCGCTCCGACGTCTGCAGCTTTCGTAAAAATTCCTCCCCCGACCCGCATGAATAAGGCAAGTAACGCAGCTCCAAATCCGTAGCCTACGAGCACATTCGTTGCTTCTTTGGTAACCATGTCAGGTCCGAACGTGTGGAAAGAAAAGTATGCCCACATATAAATGAGGGATACGCCAAGAAGTCCTAATCCTACAACCAGCATCCCGTTTACCGTGCCTGCTTTAAACGCGGTGCTTAAAG
>Ga0172379_10002824_pt1 | contig 29376 bp, 30 predicted proteins | sample GrowelOW334metaG_FD_119756 | JGI IMG/M metagenome (GOLD analysis project Ga0172379, IMG submission 119756) | Groundwater microbial communities from an aquifer near a municipal landfill in Southern Ontario, Canada - Groundwater well OW334 metaG | ecosystem: Environmental > Aquatic > Deep...
GACTTTATTTCTCTTATTTAAGGAGTGCAAAAATAGTTTTTTTTTATACAATGTCCAAACAATTGGATAAATAGTAGATAAATTTATATTTTGTTTAAATTATCTGACAGGCAGATAGATCACTTTTTTGGTTTCAAAAAATGGCTCTTCGAAGATTTTTGAGAGGTCAAAAATTTCTGCTGAAGCCTTGAATGGAGTGATTTCAGCCTCAAAATCTCCCCCTTTCAGGTAGATGATTCCATTGGGAAGGGCATTCCCCGAATGGGGGGAAACATTTTTTCGTACCATGGAAACAAAATAGGGAAAGGCTGTAACTGCCCTGCTGATGACGAAGTCGTAACGCAACTTGATCTCCTGCACCCTCTTTTTTTGAGCCTTGACATTGGTCAGATTCAAGTGATCTGCCACTTCCTGAACTACCAAAATTTTCTTCCCGATAGCGTCGATCAGTGTGAAGTTTGAATCCGGGAAAAGAATGGCCAGCGGAATACCGGGAAATCCACCACCTGTACCAACATCGAGCAGATTTGTTCCCGGCTTGAAGCGGATGATTTTTGCAATGGACAGGGAGTGCAGGACGTGCCGTACATACAGTTCATCGATATCCTTACGGGATATTACATTGATTTTTTCGTTCCATTCACGGTACAACGAGCCCAACGCTTCAAACTGGTTGATTTGAAGCGGAGACAGTTCGGGGAAGTATTTGGTGAGAAGTCTCACGTTATTTCGCTATTTCATTGTTTTTCAGCAACTCGAAAAGCATTTCGCGGGACCGGAAAAGCTGCACTTTGACAGTACCAAGAGGCAGATCAAGTTCTTTGGCAATTTCATCGTAGGAGTATTCCTGAAAGTAACGTAACTCCAGCAATTTGCGGTACCGCGGTTTCAATTTTGCCACCATCCTGCGAAGGATTTGCGAATTTTGATTCCTGATAATACTCTCTTCGGGATTGTATCCTTCGGCTCGTGCATTGTAGTTGTAATCACCGCCAACTTGCTTGTCTCCCGACGAGGGTTCAAGAGGAACTGTAATTGCCCTCTTCTTTCGCATAAAATCAATGGCATTGTTGGAGGCTATGCGAAAAAGCCAGGTACTGAATGCGTACTGAGGTGTATATTGGTGGATGTTTGTGAAAGCTTTTCCAAATGCTTCAATCGTAAGATCCTCCGCATCAGTCCGGTTATTTACCATCTTAAGCAGCATAAAATAGATGGTATCCTTGTAGCGTTTCATCAGATCGGTGTAGGCCCTTTCGTTCCCTTTGCGGGCAGCTTCAACCAATTCGATGTCCCTTTTTGCGTTACCGGATTGACCCTGAGCTATTTCCATTTTCTTTTTTGGCCTGTAAATAATTGGACAATTACGAAGTAGATGTTAATTAGAGGAAGAAATGCCCTGTAAATAAGCAACATAGGTAAAAAGTTTTTTTCCCCGATTTTTTTTGTCACAACAGCAATCATGGTCATTTCAAATAGAAGTAAAAAGCCCCATGTCCCCAGTATCCAGAATAACAGAGGCGAAACGATCAACAATACAATGAGCGATGCTGTCAAGGCCAATCTGCTTATTAAATTGAGTGTACGGAAGAATCGCTGCCCGGCAGAGAACTTTCGTCTAAGCATAAGCTGTTTTTTCTTGAATTCTACCAGATCGATCCATTCAGCTTCACCTGCAAAAGCAATGGGCGTAATCTTGTTGTTAAGGACAACCGTATTTTTTCTGGTACCAATCTTATTAATGAAGAGTTCATTTTCGCTGAAGGGTGAATCAAGTACTGCTGCAAATCCACGCAGATCAAGAAAAGTCTCGCGGCGGTAGGCCATGTTAAATTCAAATACCGGCATTGCCACTCCGCACGACTGGCCTGCCCCTGAAAGCAGAAAGGAGGTGAAATTTTCAAATCGTAACCAACTTTTATAATTCCCTTTGGCTTGGTTAAAGTGCATATAACCTATCGATACCTCTTTGTCCGGTTCAAGCCTTTGCGCATAATTTCTTAACCACTGATTGTCTGGGATTCTGCACAGTGGGCTTAAATATACCAACCACTCTTTACTGGAGGCCCTAACGCCAATGGTAATGGCAAGGGCATTCGGAAAATCAGTCTCCTGGATTATTTTCGTAGTTTTAAGGTTACCATGACTAATTTTCAGCTCTGCAAGAAACCAGTCAGTACCGTCTGTGGAACAGTCGTCCACCACTACAATCTCATAGTCGGGATAGTCTTGAGTAAGTAATGTTGGCAATAGTTCCTGCAGTTGTTCAAGGTAATTGCGGGAAGTAACTATGATGGAAATGGAGGGAAGGTTTGGTACCTTGTTTTTTTGTTTTCCACTGAAAATAAACTTAGTCAGCAGTATCAAATAAAATAGTTGTACCAAAATAGCAAGTCCAAATACAATAAGTCCTATAAACTCTTCGACTGTAAACTGAAATCCTCCAAATTCTATTGTCATAATTCAAACAAAAGTTTTCAAAAATACACAATGCGTCGGTAAGTACCCTAGATTTTAATAGTTTTTTTTAATGAGTACAATAAGTTATCGGAAATGTTATTTTGCTTTAATGACTATCTTTGCGGCTTGAAATCGTTTGAATGAAGTTCGAATTACAGCAAACAACCGGCAACTCCAACGCTCGGGCAGGAAGGTTCCATACAGCTCATGGGGTGGTTGAGACTCCTGTTTTTATGCCGGTTGGTACGGTCGGTTCGGTAAAGGGTATCCATTTCAAAGAATTGAAAGAGGATATCAAAGCAAGGATTATTTTAGGTAACACTTACCATCTATATTTGCGTCCGGGTATTGAGGTACTTGAGCGTGCCGGGGGGTTACACCGTTTCAATGGCTGGGATAAACCCATTCTGACAGATAGCGGGGGGTTTCAGGTTTTCTCCCTTGGCGATATCCGCAAAATTACAGAAGAGGGGGCGAAATTTCAATCACACATTGATGGTTCACGTCATTTGTTTACCCCGGAACGTGTGGTAGACATTCAAAGGTCTATTGGGGCCGACATCATGATGGCTTTTGACGAATGTACACCAGGCGATGCAGACTATAGCTATGCCTTAAAGTCGCTCGAATTGACCCAGCGGTGGCTCGATCGGTGCATGAATCAATTTGCTTTCACAAATTCAAAATATGGTTACGAACAGACACTTTTTCCCATTGTACAGGGGTGCGTGTATCCCGATTTGAGGATAAAGGCTGCAGAGCATGTTGCCACCTACCAGGCTGATGGATATGCCATTGGTGGCCTGTCGGTAGGTGAGAAAGAGGAAGATATGTACGCCATGATTGAGGTTGTCAATGAAGTCTTGCCAAAGGAGAGGCCCCGTTACCTGATGGGGGTTGGAAATCCTGTGAATATATTGGAGGGAATTGACAGGGGTATAGATATGTTTGACTGTGTGATGCCAACCCGAAATGGCCGCAATGGCATGTTGTTTACCAGGGAGGGAGTAATCAATATTCGAAACAACAAATGGGCCACAGATTTCACCCCGGTCGATCAGGATGGAACATCCTTCGTCGATCATCAATATTCCAGGGCCTACCTGCGTCATCTTTTTCAGGCAGGAGAGATGCTTGGACCAATGATTGGCAGTATACACAATCTTGCATTTTACCATTGGTTGGTAAATGAAGCAAGAATTCAAATTTTTCAGGGTACTTTTAGTCCCTGGAAAGGGCAGATGGTAAAAAAGTTGCGCACCAGACTCTGATTGAGTTTACAATATTACCTTTGTACGGATGGCCAAGAAGTATTTACAACGCATAGACAGATACATCATCAAAAAATACCTGGGAACGTTTTTCCTGGCTATTGCGTTGATTATTAGTATTTCTATCATCTTTGATATCTCAGAAAACATTGATGACTTTATCTCGAAGAAAGCTCCCCTGAAAGCCATCATATTCGATTATTATCTCCCTTTTATTCCCTATTTTACCAATCTTTTCAGTGCACTGTTTACCTTCATTGCGGTCATTTATTTTACCTCAAAGATGGCCTATAACTCTGAGATAATTGCCATTCAATCGAGTGGGATCAGTTACCGCCGAATGATGCGGCCATACCTTGTTGCCTCGGGTATTATTGCAATTATGTCGTGGATTTTGGGCAATTTCATCATTCCTCCCACTGCCTTGTCAAGGGTGAATTTCCGTACTACTTATATCAAAAATGAGTATATCAATACCGATAAAAACATACACAGGCAGTTGGAACCGGGGCTGTTCATTTATATGAAAAGCTACAACAACAGGAGTGATGTAGGTTATAAATTTACTATTGAAAAATTTGAAGGCACAAAGCTAAAGTCTAAATTGATAGCAGATTACATCAAGTGGGACCGTGAAAAAAAGAAGTGGGTGATCCACGACTATTTTGTCAGGGACATGAGTGGCACTGTGGAGAAGATCTCCAAAGGTACACAGATCGACTCAACCCTTAAGATGACGCCGGGCGAATTTGGACAGCAAAGTTCCAAGGAGGAAACCATGGATTACTGGCAACTTAATAAGTATATCAAAGATTTGAAATTGAGAGGTGTAGACAATGTTTCAAGTTATGAAAAGGAAAAATATCAGCGTACCTCCGGGCCAATCAGTACATTTATTTTGACCATTATTGGCGTGTCACTGGCGTCCAGAAAGACAAGGGGAGGAATTGGCATTCATCTAGGTTTGGGGCTGTTGCTCAGTTTCTCCTACATTATGTTCATGCAGGTTAGTACCATATTTGCCTTCAAAGCAGGATTCAATGTATTGCTCGCTGTATGGCTTCCAAATTTAATTTACGCAATGATTGCACTTGTACTTTATAAAAGGGCAGCTAAGTAATTCGGTTGGGAATCTGGCTGTAAGGTATTTTTTTATTAAACTTCAGGAGGCAATCTTCCTTCCAGTAAAGCCAAAGAGAATATTTTTTGTATTTTTGTGGCACCATTTTCGGACCAAAAATCAGTTCTTATTTCGGACAAAACATAAGTAAATATCTACAGATTATGTCATTAAAAAGAAACATCCTGGATCTACGCAGGAGGAAGAAAGAGGCTCAGCAAGGTGGTGGCGAAGCTGCCATAGGGAAACAGGTTGCCATGGGCAAAAAGACTGCCCGCGAAAGGATCAAAGCGATTCTCGACGAGAACTCTTTTCATGAGTATGATCTCTTTGTTGAGCATACCGGTAAGGATTTCGATATGGAGAAAAAGGTATTGCACGGTGATGGTGTCATCATAGGTACCGGTACCATGTACAACCAACCTGTCTGTATATATGCACAGGATTTTACCGTTGCAGGTGGATCTTTGGGTTTGATGCATGCCCGCAAGATTACCAAAATTATGGATCATGCCCTTAAAATGCGGGTTCCAATAATTGGTATCAACGATTCGGGAGGTGCGCGCATTCAGGAAGGTGTCAACTCCTTGGCGGGATACGGTGAGATATTTTACCGCAATACCGAGGCTTCAGGCGTTATACCACAATTGTCGGTTATTCTCGGACCTTGTGCTGGTGGAGCGGTTTATTCGCCAGCTTTGACCGATTTCGTTTTCGTGGTTGAGAACATTTCAAAGATGTTTATTACCGGTCCAAGTGTAATAAAAACAGTTTTGGGAGAAGAGATCTCGATGGAAGAGCTTGGTGGGGCATTGGTTCATAGTGAAGTAACCGGAAATGCCCATTTCTATGCACTGAGCGAAGATGAATGTTTCGAGCAAATCAAGAAACTGATCTCTTTTATTCCATGGAACAATACCCAGAAGGCGCTGCGCTTTCCAACGCAGGCCCCTACCTTTCCTACGAGCATCGAAGACATTGTCCCAAGTGATCCGCATTATCCCTATGATATCCGCGACATTATTAAAGCAATTTCAGACAGCTCCGATTTTTTTGAGGTGATGGAGCTATTTGCTCGTAACATTGTCATCGGCTTTGGCCGTATTGCCGGGAATACTGTAGGTTTTGTTGCCAACCAACCGATGTACCTGGCAGGTGTACTTGATTGCGACAGTTCAGACAAAGCTGCCCGTTTTGTCCGCTATTGCGATGCTTTCAATATTCCTATCGTGACCCTCGAGGACATGCCTGGTTACCTGCCGGGAGTTGACCAGGAGCATTCAGGTGTGATCCGTCACGGGGCCAAATTGTTGTACGCATACAGTGAAGCAACTGTTCCGAAGGTTACTGTAATCATTCGGAAGGCATATGGAGGAGGTTACATAGCCATGAACTCTCGTCACCTTGGCGCCGACTTCGTTTATGCCTGGCCAACAGCCGAGATAGCGGTGATGGGTCCCGAAGGCGCTGCAAATATTGTCTTCCGTAAGGAAATTGATGAAGCTGAAAATCCGGCTGAGATGCGTAAACAGAAGGTTCAGGAGTACAAGGATAAGTTTGCCAATCCTTTTGTCGCTGCCTCCAAGGGCTACATAGACGAAGTGATTGAACCACTTGAAACCCGTGCGCGACTGATTCACTCTCTCGAGATTTCAGAACATAAGGTCGATAAAAGACCGGCAAAAAAACATGGAGTTCCTCCTTTCTGATCATCAATCGCTTCTAATAAATGACCAATATGGAAGATAATAAACCAAAATATGAGATCTTCGTTGTCAATACTGCACAATACTACACACTGCTTACCAAGAAATTCGGTATGCGGAAGAAGTGGCAGCCGGCTGACCTGAACCAAATACGTTCTTTTATTCCGGGTACGATTTTAGAAGTCTATGTAAAACCGGGTCAGGAGGTTCAAAGCGGGGATAAATTGCTCAAATATGAGGCAATGAAGATGCAAACCATCCTTGAAATGCCTTTTGCCGGTACAGTGAAGGAGGTTCTCATATCCGTAGGGGACAAAGTACACAAAGATCAGCTGATGATCCAATTGGAGGAGCTGGCGGAGTAAGAGGTTAGTTAGTTGTTAAAGTCTAGTCGCCGGTAGAATTCCAATAAATCAAGGGCACTTAGGTTCCCAAAAGTTGAGACCCCTAATTTTATTAAGAGCCCGTTCGCTTCTTCCACCAAAATGCCTTTCCCATCATTCATTGATTCGCAAAGATTCAAGTACTGTATAATCCAGAACGCATTGATCAGATGGTAGAATCTCCGTGTAAATACCTGTACATCGGCACAATTTTTCTTCAACTCCTCCAATCGGGCCAGGGTTTCAGTTTGCTCAATATAACATTTCAGAACAGGATCAAAAGTTTTAAACTGCTCCTTCCAGAGAGTATGACCTGTATCGAAAATGAGACCGGGGCTACTGAAAAGGGGAATTAAGGTTTCGAAAGTTTTAAGGGAATATGCTGAGTAGAGCTCCTTACTGCCCTCATCCCATTTTTTCAATGCAGCGCCGGTTCCAAAGGGCACCCTGTTTGATATCCGGGCTGCAGGATAGACGGTTGCGTCTTTGACCACCCCATATTCACCCAGCAAAACCATCTTGTACAAAAAATGAAAATCTTCTCCGGCCTGTCTTCTGTTCATGCCTCCCTGCTTCACATACGAACTGGCCCTGACGGCAAAGCTTGACCCAATGGTATGAATTGCATGCGGATAACCGCACCAATTCATCGCATTCCGATGATAGCGGAGATAAAGTTCATATTGGATGATACCTTCCCGGAGCGATGTGGTTAATGCCGGATCATCAATCGGATGATTAAAATTCAAGGTAACAAAATTTGCACGGGGATTTTCTTTGAATGCTGTCTCAATGGAGGTGAAGTAGTTGGCAGACACCCGACTGTCGGCATCAAATCCGATCAGGATACCCTCCTCCAATCCCGACCGGTCAAGACATCGGATCGCTTCGTCCATGGCAATTTTTCTTGCCCATCCCACTCCTGCCCATTTCGAAGGTAAAGCGGGAGCATGTAAAAGCCGAAGCTGATAAAAGGGCTTTGCACCCCTTTGCAACCATTCCTGAACAGATTGAATGGTCTTTAAATTATTAAATAATTGCTGAGGTGAGGTTTTATCGGAGGAGTTTACAGCTACGATGACAGTCACATCACTGACCGGAGGAGTGCAGGTTGCCAGTGATTCGAGTGCTTTGGGAAGGTCGGGTTCATCAAAACAAGGTATGGAAACAAACAACTTGCTCCTGTTTTCAGATAATGGGAGCAATTCTGTTACCTCAAGAGGTTGTTGCCGATCAAGATAGGCACTGAATATTGACATTGTGACCGGTTAAATACCTTAAACAAAGCCTGGGTAGTCAGGATGTTCCTACGGTATTGAAATTCAGGGTCTGTACCTTTTGTTCAATCCAATAGCGACATCTTTGGTGATGTTGAATCTTGGCGTTCCTTCGAGCATACTGGCGCTGTTGAGGATGATGTCGAATTTTTTATCTGAATTATAGCTCTTCAAAAAAGAGGAGATACTATCGATGATTTGCTGGTTGATTTGACTCTGCATTTCATTGAGCTTTTGCGTAAGTTCATAGTCGAGTCTTTCAATCTCCTGTTGCTGTCCAACCAACCTCTCCTGTTCAAGTTTGAGCCTTTCCTCGGTCAGGAAGCCCCCTCTTTGTGCCTTTTCCTGAAATGCAGCTGCCTCTTTTTCGAATTTAATCCTTTTGGCACTGTACTCTTTCTTGAAGGACTCCTGGTTTACCTGGAGATTAGCAGTCAGTTTCTTTGCCAATTCGTAGGTAAACAGAACAGAATCCATCTTGACATAGGCAATTGAGGCTGATTTTGTCGATTCAGTGTTAACACTTCCTTTTGGGACCATGCTTCCTTTATTTCCCAAGAAATAAAGCAGGTAGAGCAAAGCAACTGCAACCCCCAGTACGACAGAAACGATCGTTGAATTCTTCATATAATAATAGTGATGTTCTGGTATCCTTATTTTAGTGAGACAAATATAGCTGAAATGTTTTATCTGCAACGTCAGAAGGGCGAATTTTCATCCGTTTATAATGTTGTTTAACTTATGTCATTTGAAGGTTGAAAAATTGTAATTGTTCATTGGTCGGAAAAGAATCATCCTTTAATTATTTACCTGCCAAATTTTTTGATGAGTTGATAAACATCATAGATTGCGTATGAAGGCGTCACTACTTTTGCATCACACCACGAAGTTAAATTGAAAATTGATGTTCAATCAACTGATAGCAGCCGTACTCCCCTACATGCCCAAACGACTGGTTTGGATATTCTCCAGGAAATATATCTCCGGAGAGTACCTCGAGGATGCCATTCGTGAATCAGAAAGGATAAATGCAGAAGGATGTGGCGTAACCATAGATATATTGGGTGAATACATCACCAGGCTCGAAGAAGCTGAAGCGTACAAAATTCAGTATTTGGAAGTAATTGAGCAATTTTCATCAAACAAAATAAGAGGAAACTTCTCTGTTAAACCCTCGATGTTTGGCCTTCTGCTAGACAAAGAGGCTTGTTTCAACCTCATCAGGGAAATTGTCGCGCTTGCCGACAAGCACAATAGTTACATTCGGATCGACATGGAAGATTCTACCTGCACAGACGATGAATTAAACATTTACAACAGACTCAGGGAGGAATATCCAAAACGCGTTGGGCTTGTGCTTCAAGCCTATATGCGCAGAACCCTTGACGATGTTAAAAATCTGATGAATAGCGACATCGACACTTCACCCCTCAATTTCCGTTTGTGCAAAGGGATTTACATTGAAGACAAATCCATTGCATTCAAAGGGTATCAGGAAGTTCGTGATCATTTCATGGAGGACCTCGAATTCATGTTACAAAACGACATCTTTGTCGGGATAGCAACGCACGACCGATATCTGGTGGAACAATCCATGCATTTGATTAAGCACCTCAACATTCCAAAAGAGAAGTATGAATTTCAGATGTTATTTGGTGTGAACCCCAAACTGCGTAAGTCAATTGTCGAAAAGGGATACACCATGAGGGTTTACCTCCCCTTTGGGACGGAATGGTTTAATTATTCCACCCGTCGGCTGAAAGAAAATCCCAACATGGTGTGGCACATTCTGAAAGCATTAATTGTCAGGGGATAAGTTGCCATTCCTCCTTTACCCATTTCTCAGGTGAAATTTTCCGGGATGATAGAACGGGTTTTGGCATCTGATGTCCGGTGGAGATTCCCCAAATTCATATCCAATCCGTTAAATTTAGATTTAGGGAAACCACAAACTACGGTCATGAGCGTAATTAAAATTTTAAGAATCTTTTTTTATTCGTTGAAGTTTTAGGATTATTCATTGATTCATTGGCTCAATTTACTGAAAAAACTGCAATTCCATTTAAAGGTGTGATATTTTTGACTTACGAATTGAGACTAATTTTAAATTGTGGATTAAACTATTGGGTAACCAAATAGTCCAAGTTGGGATTAACGTATAGTTTGACTACTATCAATGTTTTCTAAATGCCAGATCAATTGAAGGATTTATCAATCATAATTGTCAATTACAAAGGAGGGGATAAACTCACCAGATGTCTTGAATCTATTAGGTTAATAGAGGGTAACCGCTTTTCATTTGAAGTGGTCATCGTTGATAACCAGTCTAATGATGGAGGCATTGAGGAAAACCGTCGAATGTTCCCTGAATTCACATTTATTTCGAACAGCGGTAACAATGGCTTTGCCAATGGATGCAATGTGGGCGCTTCTATCAGCCAGGGACATTCACTATTGTTCTTAAATCCGGATACTACTGTTTCGGAAGATGCATTATTTGATATGCTTGAAGAGGTACAGGTGCGACCTCAGTATTCCATCGTCTCTTGCGGTCAGGTCAAGGAGGATGGGTCTAAAGATCGTCCTTATGGTAAATTTTTAACCCCTGCTACCCTTACCGGATGGCTAAGATCCATCAGGAGTGTTTTTTATGGCTCAATAGAGGATTCAATAGTACAGACCAGGCACTATGTTTACCCCGATTGGGTTTCCGGATCTGCACTGATGATAAAGCGTGATGGTTTTTTCCAGTTGGGAAGATGGGATGAAGATTTTTGGATGTATTTCGAAGATGTAGATTTGTGCCGGAGGGCTATTAATAGTGGAGGTGAAATTGTAAAGCTTAAAACTGCTGAAATAGGTCACTTGCATGGAGGTTCATCAAGATTGAATTTGGAAGTTACTGCCCTGACAAAGACAGAGGTCCATATCTCCAGGCATCTTTATATTTCGAAGCATGAAAAGGAGGGGAAAGCCTTTTATATGCACATGATATTGATTTTAAATAGTTTGATATTGGGTGCAATCCCTGCCATTTTAGGAACTTTCTTGTTTTTTATCAAACCACTTCAAGTTTGCATGCGAATTTACCTGAGATTGGTGGAGTATTATTTCAATGTGGCTTTTTCCGGGAAATGGTTGAGTGCGAGGTCGGTAAACTATCCTTTTGAAAAGGGGGACCCAATTCAAAAGCAGATTTCCACCTGTGTAAACAGGGCTTAGTGGGTACTCGGATTTTCTCTGATCAATTCCCTTTGACAAGCGATTGGTAAAGCGTAAACAATTTTTCGCCGACAGCCTGATCGCTGAACATCAAGGCATTGGCAGTTCCTTTTTTAATCAACTCCTCTTTAAATTCGTTATCCGTCAAAACCTTTCGGATAGCCATTCCAATTTCCGAACTATTCGAAGGATCTACGTAAACTGCACCGTCACCTCCTGCCTCTGGCAAACTGCTTATATTTGAGGTGATAACAGGGCATCCTGATGCCTGTGCTTCCAGAACAGGTAAGCCAAAACCCTCAAAGAAGGAGGGGTAGACCATAATCTCTGCCAATTGGTATATGGCCTGAAGTTCAAAAAAATCAGTATTGTGCAGGAAAATCAACTGTTTCCGTATACCCGATTCAATGATAAATTCGTCAAGTATTTTTTTATATTCAGTAGGTTTCCCCAGTAGGACTACAGGAATGGTTAGTTGTTCACTGACTACCCCCATCAAAATTGCAAGTTGGTTTTTCCGTTGTTCAATGGTCCCGACGCAAAGAATGAATTTTTCGGGAAGCTGGTATTTTTGACGGACCAGGTATTTCTGATCCTCATCAACCTTCTCATAAAAGCGTTTGTCGCATGATTGATGAAGGACAACAATTTTTTCCTCCGGAATACCCAAATAATGGATGATGTCTTCTTTCGTTTGATGACTGATAGCCAATACCTTTGTACACCTTCGGCAACTGCTCATTGTATTGTGGTAGTATAGTTGACGGTCAATTTGCCTGTAAAACGAGGGAAATCTAAGGAAAATAAGGTCATGAATGGTTACGATTGTAGGGATTCCTTTTTTTTCAATTCCGGCAGGCAGGACATGGCTCAGTCCGTGGAAAATATCTGTATGGTACTTTTTTGCCAATCTTGCTACCCTGTAGATTCGCCAATAGGATGCGAACCGTGCAAAGAATTTGGATTTCGGCAAAATGACCTGAACCGATTCAGATGGCGAAAACAACGTTGTAAGCTTTGGGGCAAAAAGCAGGTATTTGTTCTCGGGATAAAACCTGGCCAATAAATTCACAGTATTTCGGCTGTAATTTCCTAATCCGGAACGATTCTGAAAAAGCCTTTTGGCTTCAAACCCAATGACCATATTAGTTAGTTTGTCGTGAAATATGGAAAAAATCCCATATTTAAATCTGGTTAAAATTAATCGAATATTTTAAAAAATGACCAGAAAAATGGTTTTGTTTCATAAAAAATAGTCTCTGTGCAGGTAATCTGGAAGTTAATTTGGAGAGAAAATGATAAGTTCAGACTTTTCTGCCTAAATCTATTTTATTATCCTTTGGTTCTGAAACTTTTAAACTTTTGTATGTTGGCAGTGATTTATTTAACTTCGCCTGTTAAACTTCCTGCCAAACAGTTGTTTTTGAACGCTTGGATTTAACTTAAATGAAAGGGCCATGATTTGGAAATGAATATTGCAAATAACGAAAATAATTTCCGGGTCCGGGTTGTTCCATCAAACCTTTATAATGCAATTTATTAACAGATGAATATTCTGAATACACGTGTTTACCGTATTATTGTACCTAAATTTTTCCGAAAGAAAATTGTGTCCCGTGTTCTCAGGGCTAAAATATTGGCCTACTATTCAACGTTTAAGGAACCTCTTGCAGAGGAAGTTAAGACGGTTCTTGATTACGTAGAAAACAGCAGGATTGCCATGATCCCTTATTACTTTCAGGATGAGTACTCAGAAGATAACATCGAAGTCTTCTACGACAGGGAAACCGGGTTACGTTTTGTGATGCATGAAGGGAAAAGACTCTATTTTAAAAAAAGATGGAGTAAAAAGCGGATTAGATTAAGCTACAGTGAATTGAGACGGGAACAGGACATTCGTAGCCCGCATTGCTATGAAACAGATGGTTTCAAAGTTGAAAAGGGGGATGTTTTGGTGGATATTGGTGCTGCGGAGGGTATCTTCGCATTAAGCAATGTTGAGCAAGCGGAACAAATAGTCCTTTTCGAGAGTAGCAAGGAGTGGCTGGAACCGTTGGCAGCTACCTTTGGCCCCTGGATAGGGAAAGTGACAATTGTGAATAAATTTGTTGGCGATGTGACCAATACAAAATGTGTAACCCTGGATGATTACTTTTTACCAGAAGAAAAATTATCTTTTCTGAAAATTGATGTTGAGGGCGCAGAATCCAGATTGTTAAACGGGTGTAAAAGAATTTTAAGTAAGGTAAAGTCGTTGAAAGTGGCAATTTGCACTTATCATAATGATGAAGATGAGGTGAAGCTTAATGTGACCTTGAAACAAAATGGATTCGAAACGTCTCATTCTGACGGTTTTTTAATTATCTATACCGATAGAAAACTTAAGGCTCCCTATCTGAGACGCGGCTTGATCAGGGCAGTAAAAATCAATATACCCGAAGCTTGAAAATGAAAACCGGAATGAAATTTAAGCTCTTTTTCAATAAGACATTCGTTAAAGATGGTCGGATAATCCTCTATTTGTGGATTGCAATTTCGGTTTTTATGGGCATTTTCAATGTTCTTACTGGGCGCTTGCACAACAATTACAAGATTTATAAATACGTTTTCTTCAATACAATCGAACAATTTCCCCTCTATCAGCATCGTCCGCAATTTTTCGATGACGTGAACCACTATGGCCCGGTATTTGGTGTCATAATGGCCCCGTTTGCTTTGATGCCCGACCTGATTGGCGCCACCCTTTGGCTGGTCTTTTTGTCCATGGTGTTGTATTATGCAGTAAAGGAATTGCCGCTTATGCCCTGGCAGCACATGGCAATTCTTTTGATTTGTACCAATTCGATGATAATAGCTCAAACCAATGTGCAGTTCAATACCGCGACAACAGCCCTTATTATCCTCTCTTTTACATTGATCAAAAAGGAGAGGGATGGCTGGGCCGCTTTTATGATTATGCTTGGAACCTTTGTGAAGCTATATGGAATCGTTGGATTTGCCTTTTTCTTTTTCTCAAAACATAAACCTAAACTGATACTCTGGAGTTTCATCTGGGGAGTCATATTTTTTGTACTTCCCATGTTTATTTCCTCTCCTGGGTTTATCGCAGGCCAGTACAAGGATTGGTTTAACGAGCTGATTGTTAAGAACCAGGGCAATGGTAGTGCGCTTCAGCAAAATGTTTCATTTTTAGGGATGATCCACAAATCCACCGGAAATTTTGAATTTTCCAACTTGCCGATCCTCCTGGTGGCTCTTTCACTTTTTGCGCTTCCTTACATGAGAATAAGGGAGTATCGACAAGACCGATTTCAACTGCTTACACTTGCTTCTGTTTTAATCTTTACCGTTTTGTTCAGCACCGGGAGTGAGCCAAATACATATGTCATTGCACTTACCGGTGTAGCAATATGGTTTATTATCCAACCACGTCCCTATTCTAAATGGAGTTTGTTCCTGATTACCTTTGGAATTAGTGTCTCCAGTTTTGGCCCATCCGATTTATTCCCGAGATCATGGTATGTCGGGATTATAAGGCCTTTTGCCTTGCAGGCATTGCCTTGCACCCTTATCTGGCTGACGATTGTCCTTGAGATGATTTTTAGAAAATCAGATTACTACCTGACAAATCAAAAAGAATGAAAAAAAAACTAGTTTCAATAGTACTACCGGCATTCAATGAATCGGGAAATATCGAAATGATCAGGGAGCGGATAAATTCTTGTTTCCCATTCAATCTTTACAATCTCGAATTGATTTTTATAGACGATGGAAGTACAGATGATACGATTGCTAAAATCAGGGTACTTTCTGAAAGCAATAATGGGGTTTATTATATCGAATTGTCCAGAAATTTTGGGCATCAATATGCACTTAAAGCAGGACTGGACAGCGCCAATGGAGATTGCATTATTTCAATGGACTGCGATTTGCAACACCCGCCTGAAATCATTTCCAAGCTTCTCAACAAATGGGAGGAGGGTTACGATGTTGTTTATACACGCAGGGAGGAGAGTGAAAATCTATCCTATTTGAAACGCAAAACTTCAAACGGTTTCTACTCCTTTGTCAGCTGGTTGTCCGATATCAAAATTGAGAGGGGGACCTCCGATTTCAGATTGATTGACAGACGTGTGGCAGATATATTTGCCCGGTTTAAAGAGAGTGACCTTTTTATTCGTGGATTGATAAAATGGGTTGGGTTTAAGCAGATTGCCATCGATTACCATCCGGATGAGCGGCACTCGGGAAGTAGCAAATATACTTTTCGAAAAATGGTGAAATTGGCTTTCAACGGTATCACTTCATTGAGTACCCGTCCGCTCTATGTTGCTGTATACCTTGGTTTCATTCTTTCCTTGCTATCGTTCCTGTATCTCCCCTATGTAATATGGTCATATTATTATTCAGGCCACTATGCCTATGGTTGGGGCTCTGTGATTCTCACTGTCGCATTTTTCTCCGGATTACAACTTTGTGTATTGGGTATCATCGGGATCTACATAGGCAAGATGTTTATGCAGGTAAAAGACCGGCCGCTCTACATTGTAAAGTCTACCAATTTAAAGGCCTCCGAATAAGATGATATTTCTAAGTTTCGATATTGAAGAATTTGACAATCCGCTACCTTACACAAAGACGCTGAATTTTGAGCAGCAAATGTCAATCTCAAAAATCGGAACTGTGCGAATACTAGATTTGCTCCTTCAGCAAAAGGTGAAGGCCACTTTCTTTTGTACCGCCAATTTTGCAATGCACGCTACTGATCTGATCGACCGGATGGTAAATGAAGGTCATGAAATAGCTTCGCACGGATATTACCATGCAACTTTCGAAAAAAAGGATCTGCTTGAATCGAAAAGGGTTTTAGAGCAACTGACCGGAAATACAATACTTGGATTTAGAATGCCCAACATGGCCCCTGTCGAAGCTCTGCCTGTAATAGAAGCGGGATACAAGTACAACTCTTCCTTAAATCCAACTTTCTTACCTGGGAAATACAATAACCTGGGAAAGCCCCGACGAATTTTCTATGAAGATGGGCTTTGTCAGATTCCTGCTTCCGTCTCAGCGCTCTTCAGACTACCGCTGTTTTGGTTGTCCCTGCACAATTTTCCGATCAATATTTACAAACGATTGTGCAATAACGCTATATCGAAGGACGGATATCTCAATGTCTATTTTCATCCCTGGGAGTTTGCAGATCTTATGTCACCTGCGGTGAAATTGCCCTCTTATATTTTAAGGAATTCAGGAGCCGTTCTGGTTGAACGACTAAGAAGCCTGATTCATTATTTCAACAGGAAAGGCCATCAATTTGGCACATTGAAAGAGTGTTTGACGCTTTATCCCGATAATTCTGCCTGACGATGTTGCGAATGAATTAAACAATCCGAAGGTGACTTGTGGCATCATCGTATTTGATAATAAATGAAAATCTTGAACCAATACCCGGAGTTGATTCAACTGTTATTTTGCTACCAAGCATATTGACAAAATCGTTGGCGAGCGAAAGTCCGATTCCTGATCCACCGTAAGTTCGCTTTATTCTCAAATCGATCTGGTAAAACCTGTCAAAGATTTTAGCAAACTGATTTTCAGGAATGCCAATTCCAGTATCCCTGACAAAAAATTCAATGGTCGAATGGCCGTCCATCCGGTAACCGAATTCTATTTCACCCTCTTCGGTGAATTTTATGGCGTTGTCCATCAGGCTTTCCATGATGTCTTTTATTTTGCTTCCATCACAGACAATGGAAAACTTCGGGTGATCATTACCTTTTACCGGAATAAGTTTTAGGTGATCTTTTTCCAGATGTTCCTTTTCATACATAAACTGTCGGTTCAGGTCATTCACCAATCCGTTAAGGTTGTAAAACTGTTTCTCCACCTTCTCGACACCACTCTGAATCTTCGAAAGTTTGATGGTGTCACTGAAAACATGAAGCAGGATCTGGCAATTTCGCGTAATAATCTGCAAATAGCTAAGCCTTTCGGGTCGGGAGACTTCATCCGTCAGCAAAACATTTGAGAATCCAACGATTGCATTTAGCGGTGTACGAACCTCATGTGAAATATTCTGCAAGAAGGCAGCCTTGAGCATATCGGCTTCTTCCGCTTTTTTTCTGGCCTCCTCAATAGCGAGAATGGCAAATTTTTGTTTGGATATGTCTCTTGAAACAGCCATGACAGAGTTGGAATTGAGTTTAACCATTCTCATCTCAAAGAAGCACGAACCCTTCCCCTTTACTTCGAGGGCATATTCGATGGTCTCAATATTGTTCCTGGAAAGGACAGTTTTTATCGATTTACTAACCTGATCAACCATCCTGGCAGAAAAGCCTACCTCAAAAATTGTGCTGCCAATTATCTCACTGGCAAGCATGTCAATGCCACTGTCTGATTTAGGTACATAGTCGATGTAGGTTCCGTCCTTGTCAATAACGAAAAACATATCCGGAATGGTTTCCAGCAATAGCTTGTAGCGGTGTTTGCTGAAATTCAGCTCCTTCAGGGTGTTCTTAATGCCTGTGATATTTTCGAAGAAAAAGATCATCTGGTCGTTGTCAACAGGGATCGAGCTTACCCGAAACCATTTCCCCGTATGGGGTATCAATATCTCTTTTCTGATACGCTTAACCGGATCAATCAATGATTGCCAATCAACTTCATCCCTGAACAATTTTTGAAACAGAAGGTGCGCCGGCATATCCCTGACTTCAGAGTTTCGAACCTCAAAGAATTCTTCAAAGGATGGATTTACATATGTTACAGTATATCCGGTACGCTCGCCCAATTCATCCCGATCAATTGAAAACCGGAGAATCCCTTCAAAGAATTGATGGAAAATACGGGATTGACTTTCACGGAGCGAATCAATAATCAGCTCCTTACCAGCCAAACGTCTGTGAGAAAGAAGGTATAAAGTAAATCCTGACAGGCTGATGAGAAGATAAATTAACAATGGATGTAAACTCCCGGTTAGGTCCCAGTTGAGTTTAAAAAGGAGTTCTTTGTCTGCAAATGCAATCAGATGTCCAACAAGCACCGAGGTGCTGGCAAGAATATACACTACTATTTGACGTTTTCTTTCTGAGAATAGCAAGAAGAAGGCAATTCCGGTTAAATACAGGTAAATTTCATATTGAAAAGAAGATTGGGGAGGGAACAGTGCAAACTGTGGAGAGATCATCAAGAAATAGACTGGAACGGGGATAAGGATCAAAGAATTTAGCGCGGAATTTTTTTTCCCTTCCCGCAGAAAGAAAAGAACCAGGATGAAAATGCCTAGAAATGTTAGGGCAGGTACAAAATAACTACCATGGAAAAGATTAAACAGATCGAGAACGATGACTATCAGGGCTCCGGTCAGCAACAGGAGGTCGAGGTAGAAAAACAATCTGATAAGCTCAAGTTCCTTTTTGGGTAACAGGGCATATTTACTTTTTAGTCCGCTTTCTGTTTTTTTTGGCATCTATATCCAAACAGCTACATGATGATTCATAAATAAATACAAATTCTATCTCCAATGTATAAAGGTGACATTTATTAGCAAATATGAGACAGAGATCCTCTAGATTTGTAAGATAAATATTAACAGTTCCTCAATTCAATCCAATGCAATAATACAAAAAATCAACAATATGTCAACCGGATTCTACAATGTGCCGATTCCATTCAATGAGCCAATAAAAAGTTATGCTCCCGGATCACCCGAGCGTCTTGAATTGCGATTAAAAATTCAGGAATTGCGGGCCAAACAGGTAGATTTGCCCATGATCATCAATGGTCAGGAGGTTAAGTCTGGTAAAAAGGTGGCGATGTTTCCGCCGCACGATTTGGCCCACAAGTTGGGATATTATCATCTGGGAGATAAAACCCATGTGAGGATGGCGATTGAGGCTGCGTTAAATGCCAGAGCTACCTGGGCCAATACACCATGGCAACACCGTGCTGCCGTTTTTCTCAAAGCAGCTGATCTGATCGCAGGTCCCTACCGTGCCAAAATCAATGCCGCAACCATGTTGGGACAGTCAAAAAATGCCTTTCAGGCTGAAATTGATGCTGCATGCGAATTGGCAGATTTCTACCGTTTCGGTGTAAAGTGCATGACGGATATCTATGCCATGCAACCCCTGTCAAACCCGGGGATGTGGAATTACAATGAGTTCAGGCCTCTTGAGGGTTTTGTGTTCGCACTTACCCCATTTAACTTCACCTCAATAGCAGGAAATTTACCGGTGGCCCCGGTCATCATGGGCAATGTTACGGTTTGGAAGCCTGCGAAAACGGCAGTCTACTCCGCAAGCGTGATCATGGAAATTCTAATGGAAGCTGGTTTGCCAGCCGGAGTAATCAATCTTGTTTATGTATCCGGGCCCGAAGCGGGGGATGTTATTTTTTCCCATCCGGATTTTGCCGGAATCCATTTTACCGGATCCACAGGGGTATTTCAGGATATCTGGAAAGCCATTGGTGCAAATATCCCTAATTACAAATCCTATCCTCGCATAGTAGGGGAAACAGGTGGTAAAGATTTTATTTTTGCTGATCCTACCGCTGATACCACTGCACTGGCAACTGCCATCGTGCGGGGATCTTTTGAATATCAGGGACAAAAATGTTCTGCTGCTTCACGGGTTTATATTCCCAGGTCTATATGGGAGGAAACCTGGTCTAAATGTGAGGGTCAGCTCAGCAGGGTTAAAATGGGGCCTCCCGAAGATTTTACCAATTTTGTCAATGCAGTGATTGATGAGGCTGCCTTTGACAAGCTCGAAGGTTTTATCGGGCAGGCCCGGAAAGATTCGGACGCCGAAATAATCTTTGGAGGGAAATGCGACAAATCTGTTGGTTATTTTATCGAGCCTACCGTTATCTTAGCGAAAGATCCTAAATACATTACCATGAAGGAGGAGCTTTTTGGACCGGTGGTTACCATCTTCGTTTATGAAGATGATCAACAGGAACAAACCCTGACAATATTGGATGAAACTTCCCTTTATGCCCTGACAGGTGCAATCTTTTCCCAAAGCCGTTACTCCATCGACCATATGACCCGCAGATTGACAAATGCGGCAGGTAATTTCTACATCAACGATAAACCCACAGGCGCCGTCGTCGGGCAACAACCTTTTGGCGGGGCAAGGGGATCAGGTACCAACGACAAGGCGGGTTCGGTTTTCAACATGCTGCGCTGGGTTTCTATCAGGACTATCAAAGAGACATTTGTTTCGGCCGGGGACTTTACCTATCCCAATTTTATGGCAGATAAATAAGATTCCCACTGATGATCCCTTTTTATTGCAGGCAGATTTTCTAACTTTGTGTAGATAATTTGCCTGTAATCATGAAATCGCTATTCTCCCGAAAGCTGATAAAACCCTTTGCAAACAAATATTTGATTGCCTTCGTGGTTTTCAGCGTCTGGATGATTTTTATCGATGACAACAACATTTTTTTTCTCCGGAAAAATGTCAACAAACTGAAGGAATACCGCGTTGAGAAGGCCTATTTTCTTGAAAAAATCCGCAAAGACAGTATTCATCTGCAGGAGATGAAGGCGAATGCAAAGAACCTCGATAAATTTGCGCGTGAAGAATTTCTTATGAAAAAGAAAGATGAAGATATTTTTCTTATTATTGAGAAATAAAAATCCATCTTCAATTGTCAATTATCCATTGTCAATTGTCCATTAACTGAAAGCCCATGTTGCTGGATCTGGATATATTTAAAATTGAGAGTGAACTGTTGCCGAAGCAGGGGCGTGTGCTCATTGCTGAACCTTTTTTGCCGGGTGATTATTTCGGCCGTTCCACGGTTTTGCTTGTCCAGTGTTCGGAAGAGGGAGATGTAGGGTTTATCCTCAATAAACCTACGGATCTGTTGGTCAAGGACCTTTTCAAAGGTTTCCCTGATTTTGATGCCAATGCTTTTCTCGGCGGGCCCGTAAGCAACGACAAACTTTTCTTTCTTCACACTTTGGGCGATAAGATTCCCGACAGCCTGCAAGTGAGCGGCGATCTTTTCTGGAGCGGGAATTTTGATCATTTGACAGCCCTCATCAGCGCCGGGCTGGTCGAAGAGGAGGAGGTGCGTTTCTTCCTTGGATATGCAGGATGGAGTGCGGGTCAGCTCGCTGCCGAAATTGCGGACCATTCATGGGTTGTCATTGAACCATCCATTGAAACCATTCTTTCAAGCGACGAAAATTTCTGGAACGAAAGTGTCCAATCGATTGGCGGAAATGCCCTGCTGTGGCAAAATTTTCCGGAAAATCCGGAATTAAACTGATTATAGCGTTCCTGCCTGCATCTTTGTGAGGGCCTCTTTTAGCCCATTGTGCGCTAGATGCAACGAATCACTGATAGCTATGGCCTTCTTTTGCCAGTCAATGGCGTCCTTTTTCCCGCCAAAACGGTAAAGAATCTTGGCATACGTATCAATAAACGCAGGCACATTGTATTTCAATGTCATTTCAGACAATTTTAACGCAAAGGCAAGTTTCTCTTTGTCATCTGTGGATTCAAATATTGTAAAAGCGATATCGTTTAGTTCATTGCCTGTTTGATAAAGCATTCCTCCTTTTGTAAATGAGCCATCAGGTCGTTTGATGATTCGATTCATTTCAATCGTCCGCACTGAATCTATATTCAACTTGCCGTAAAAATCCCGGTAATAGCCACGTGCAAGATTGTAGTAAGTATTGTAATCTTTTTTCGCCTCTTTGTAAAATTCGAGATCGAGTTTTTCAGCAGCTTTGAATCCCTCTCTCTTGCTTTCACCATACATTCCCCGAATGAAATTGTTTACATAATACAGATAATCCTGACTTTTTTCGCGGAACAATTTACTTTTTGATTTTGTCAATACATTCTGGTTGATTTTTATCCGCTCATCCATCGGAAATGATTCGAAAACCTTTTTGAACAAGAGATAATCCAGTCTTATTAAGTTATACACCCTCGAATTGACCAACGGTGCAGATTGAATGAGAAAGGACAATTCTGTTTCATCCCTAAGTTCCCTGATGGTCAGGTATTCGATATAGTTTTCAAGTAAACTATCCGTATTGAAATTCAGTTCATTCAGTTTGGTTATGAACGTCTTAAGTGACTCCCTTCGTAAGCCATTCTTAGCAATAGCATCAGTATAAGGTTGAAAAGGAGGATTTTCTTTTGTAGCCAAAGCCTTGGCAGCCAATTTGAAATATTCGTTTTTATTGGATGTGCTGAAGTTATTCAGCGAGGCCAAATAATTCCCTTTGGAATCGACAAAGAGTGAAGTGGGGAGATTGGGGTAAATGTGATAGGTGGAAAGTATTTGTTTGTAATCTTCGCTGTTGTTCAAGACTTTTAGACAGACGAATTTTGAAAAAAGGGTATTCAATTCATCTCCTGAAAGTCCACTCGCAGCAACATCGTTACATTGAAGACAGTCACTCTCTAACTGGATAAACAAAATCTGATTGGTTCGCTTTGCTTTTGATAAGGCATCGTTGAATCCGAGATGTTCATACTTTAAGGATTGCGCATGAACATTGGCTGTGAAACATAAAGCAAGGATTGACAACAGGGAGTATTGAATCCAGATAATCGCTTTCATTTTGGTAAGATTTAGGTTTCAAGAAGAATAATCTAAATTAGGTCAATTAATGTACCAGGGAAGAAACACGCTAAAGTACAAAAAAAAGCGAAATATTACTGATGGTGAGGGTGCTCCTACATTTTTAATCTGTAATCTTTAATTTGTAATCCTTTCCTCCCTGTCCTTTTTTGCAAGCGCCGAAAGCTTCTCAGCAATCATTTGTGTCTTTGTGCTGAAGTAGCGCCGGTCTTCAAGTCCCAGTACTTTCTGAATGCCATGGCAGGCATTGTAAAGAAACAACTCTTCAGCCTGCAGCAACTCCACCGGTGATATTCTTTCTTTCACTACCGTGATAAAGCCGGCATCTATTGCGCTCTTGATCAACTGGTTCCGGATCGCACAATTGTATCCTCCTTCCAGTTCTGAGGTGAAAATGACCTGATCCTGATTGAGATAAGCCAATGATCCATCCAGCGTTTCACATGCATTGCCTTCCCGGTTAAGTATTATTATATTGGGCTGGTTAAGCTCTTTGGCCCGCTGTGCTGCGCATTGCCTGACGAATAGTCCTGATGTGGGATAGCCAGAAATTTCATGACTTTCCTGGAGCTGATCCCTAAAGATTGAGATAAGCAGCCCTGGTTCAACATTCGGATAGTAGCCTCTTGGTATCTCTTCCGCACGCAGCAGAATATTGACTTTTGAATCGGACGGGTATATTTGGATCTCTATTTTCGCTGCCAGATAGAGCTTGTTTTTGTTTAGTAAACGTGATACATCCTTGCGCAGATATCTCCCATCCGCATCGATCAATTCGGTAAGTTCTACACCAATGGTGGATGCTGTTGCAAGGAGATGGCTGCTGATCGATTCAGCAAACAGAATTTCATTGTTTTCTGCCCTGAACGATTCACAGAAACCTTCCGACCGTTGCGCCATATCCGCAACAGTAAAAACAGCATCAGTTTCCTTGTGAAACCGACCGTTTAATAAGAAGTATCCGCCTTTCATACAGAAATAGTTTGTTTTTTAATTGCCGTATGGAACTCGCATCCGCCAGATGACGGACTGTCACCATTCGTATACAAAGCCAATGCTCGTTTCATAAATGTCCCGACGGAGAAAACAGCATGTTGACAAAGTCCATAAAGAGCGATGGACGAATTATCATTGGGGTGCAAAACCCGATAACTGCTCCAAGAAAGTGGGCATCGTGGCCTATATTATCCATCTTTTTGCGGCTCATGTAGAAGGAGTAATAGAGATAGAGCAAGCCAAAGATGATTCCGGGCATTGGAAGTACACCAAAAAAGTAGATGGGCTCCCAGGGATTGAAAAATATGGCTGCAAAAAGTACGGCAGAAACGGCACCGGATGCACCCACTGCGTTGTAGTAGACGTTATTCCGTTGTTTTATCAACGACCATAAACTCGAAAACACTACTGATCCAACGAACATCGCAAGATAATAGTAGGTTGAATAACCCCCAAAAAAGAGTTGAAAATAGTGCTCAACGACAGCTCCGAACGACCATAGAACGATCATGTTTACCAGCAGATGTTCCCAGTTTGCATGCACCAGGGCATGGGTTAACATTCTGGAATACTGTTTCTTGTGGTAAACCAGAAAGGCGTTGAACTGAAATTGTTTCATGACGTCCTTGTTGGAGAAAGCCAAAAAGGATGTCAGCGAGATGATAATGACCAACATGAGGGTAATAGAAGCCATGGTTCAGAGGTGTAATATTTTGTAAGTTAATTCGCGCATAAGCTCTCCGCTTTCTGTTGTTCCGCCACGGGCACCTTTCGACCGGAGGTCGTATTCACGTAGCAGCGACAATGCCAATACGGCTTTTTGAAGTGGATAGTTTCGACCGGCAATAAGATAGTCCTTGACGAAAAACGGACTGATACCCAACTTTTGAGCTAGCTCACCTTCGTCATTCTTGTTTGCCAGGGTATGATAGGTTAAGATCTTTCTAAAATAGGTAACCAGAATCGACACGATCATCTGAATGGAATTGGATTTCTGGTTTTCGATAAAGTAGTTGACAATTCTGTTCGCTTTGTACAAATCCCTGTACCCAAGCGCCTTTTGAAATTCAAAGGCATTGTACTCTTTGCTGATACCAATGTTTTTCTCCACATCATCTACCGAGATACTGGTTCCGGGTACTGCAGAAAAAATTATCTTATCCAATTCATTGACGATGCGTTGCAGGTTATTTCCAATGTGGTCGGTAATCATCTGCACTGCCTTGTGTTCAATACCAAGCTGTTTTGTCTTGAGGTAATTGATTGTCCATTCGGGAATCTTGTACTCCTTGATTGCTGAAGATTCCATGTAAACGCCATGTTTGTTGATTGCCTTGTACAACTTTTTGCGTTTGTCGATGGTTTTGTATTTGTAACACAATACCAGCAAGGTAGAGGGGGCCGGTCTTTCAATATAGGAAGAGAGTTCTTCAATATCCTTGATATTTTGGGCTTCCCTCACAACCACAACCTGACGATCGGCCATCATGGGATAACGTCGGGCAGCAGTCAGGATATGGTCCAGGGTGATATCCTTTCCATAAAGCAATATTTGGTTGAAGGCTTTTTCGCTTTCCGAAAGAACATTGTCGAGGATATAATCGCTGACCAAATCGATGTAATAGGGCTCTTCACCCTCCAGAAAATAGACGGTACTATAATTTTTATTTTTAAGGTCTGTGAGAATATTGTGGAAATCCATGCAATCAGAATTTCAGGTGTTTGACCGATCTTCCATCGTTGATGATTTCCATCAATGCGCTAATCCCAACCTCCAGATGGGTATTCACAAAAAGGCGGGTAACCTCCTTGTCGCTCTCCTGGGTTTTTACACCGGTCGAAATCATGGGTTGATCGGAGACCAACAGCAATGCTCCACTGGGAATCGAATTACAAAAACCTACCGTGAAAATGGTCGCGGTTTCCATATCAATGGCTATGGCACGTGTCTTAATCAGATATTTTTTGAATCGCTCATCATACTCCCAAACCCTTTTGTTGGTAGTGAAGACGGTGCCGGTCCAGTAATCGAGTCCAAGGTCGCGAATGGTGGAGGAGACAGCACGCTGTAGGCTGAAAGCAGGTAGTGCAGGCACTTCAGGCGGTAAATAATCGTTGGAGGTTCCATCGCTTCGGATCGCAGCAATAGGAAGAATTAAATTGCCAAGCTCGCTTTTGCGTTTCAAGCCACCGCATTTGCCTAGAAACAGTACAGCATCCGGTAATACTGCGCTGAGCAGGTCCATGATGGTGGCAGCATTGGGGCTACCCATTCCAAAGTTGATGATGGTGATGCCATTGGCGCTTGCATTGGGCATGGATTTGTCCTCCCCAATAATCGGAACGCCAAATTTTTCGGCGAAGTTCTCTATATATCCCTGGAAATTTGTCAGCAGGATGTGTTTGGTAAATTGATCAAGCGCTCTACCCGTGTATCGGGGCAACCAATTCTTAACAATCTCTTCTTTCGTCTTCATTTGAGGCTTTTCCACAAAATTACCTGCTTTTTACATTAAGTTCGCTGAAATGGAAATAAAAATTTAGATTTAACCTTAATTATTTATATTCTTAGTGTATCCATCCAATGACCCAGCTTAATCTTCCTTCCTATGAATTCAGAATCACCCGGCGGGACGGCAAATCGCTGATATTTGATGCCTTTCGTCGACGATGGGTTAAGTTGAATCCGGAAGAGTGGGTGCGGCAGCATTTTGTGCGGTACCTGGTTGAAGTGAAGCAATATCCCGCAAACTTGGTGGCAATTGAACATTCACTGCAAATCAACCGGCAGGATTTTCGCGCAGATGCAGTGGTCTTTTCGACTTCCGGTCAGCCTTTGTTGGTTTTGGAATGCAAGGCGCCTGAAGTCAAGATCACACAAAAGGTTTTCGATCAAATAGTCAGGTACAACTTTCAGTTTCAGGTCGATTTTTTGATTGTCACCAATGGACTGTCCCATTTCTGCTGCAAGATTGATAAACCCAATCTAACCTACGAATTTCTGCAGGAGATTCCGGGGTATGATGTGCTGATTAGTTGATGTGTTGATGTGTTGATGTGATAATTCGCACATCAGCACATCAACTAATCAGCACATCATCACATTTCTTTCCTCCACAACTGCATCAAGTGTTCATCCTTCCAAATTCCCTCGTCCCGAATCCACTCTTTTTTTGTTCCGGTCAATTGAAATCCCGCTTTGGAGAACAACTTCAGACTTGCTTCATTTCCGGTCAAAATATTGGCATAAATCTGGTGGATTCCAAGCTTCTCAAAACAATAACGTACCATAAGATTAAGAGCGGATGTGGCATATCCTTTTGATCTGTCTTTCTTGTTGTGGATCAAAATACCAATCCCAACACGTTGATTTATCGGATCAAAATCAAACAGATCAATCGCACCGACACTCTTGCCAACATTGGGAGATATCATCAGCCGGAGCTGTTTGGCAGCGTAAATATCTTTGTCAGAATCTTTGATATACAAAGCAAGAACGTGTTTCGAAAAGGGGGAGATGGTTTGGCTCACAGTCCAATTATCTTCGCTGTTTTCCCATTCGTACAGCAAATCGATATCCTCAGGCTCCAGGGCCCTTAAGGTGATCAGGTCGTCTTTCAGGAATGGCTTCATGAAATAATTATCAGGAGATTACTTGTTCGTACAACAGCCGGTTGACGATCGAACGCCCGAGGGTAACTTCATCGGTAAATTCCAATTCATCACCAACAGAGACACCCCGTGCAAGTGTTGTAATTCTTATGTTGCTGTTTTTGAGTTTTTTAAAAAGATAAAAATTGGTGCTGTCACCTTCCATGGTGGTACTTAATGCAAAGATTACCTCACGGATCCCGTATTCTTCAACCCTTTTGAGCAGGGAGTCAATTTCAAGGTCCGCGGGACCAATGCCGTCCATGGGTGAGATAATGCCACCGAGTACATGGTATACGCCCCGGTATTGTTGGGTGTTTTCTATCGACATGACGTCCCTGATGTTTTCCACCACACAGACAACTCCTTGATCACGTGAATGGTTGCCACAAATATTGCATACGTCACCATCAGAAATATTGTGACAATGCTTGCAGTGCTTTACCTCATCCCTGAGTTGGGTCAAGGCCTCACTAAAACGGTGCACCTCTTCAGGATCTTTCCTAAGAAGGTGCAAAACAAGTCGTAAGGCAGTCTTTTTACCGATCCCTGGTAGCTTTGAAAACTCATTGACTGCGTTTTCAAGTAATTTTGATGGAAAGTGGTCGATGCTCATATTTTAAATAGTCTTCTCAAAAATAACAACAGTTAATGATTAAAAATTAAAAATTAAAAATTAAAAATTAAAAATTAAAAATTGCGTTATGATTGGCATTCCCAATTAATAAATTGCATAAAAATTTTTTGTTCATCTGAAATAGTTATAAAGCACGGATGATTAGTGCTTTGAGTAATTTGCTATCTGTAATTTGTAATTTGTAATTGCTTCAGGTTAAACCATATTGGTTCAATGGAGTCAAACGGTCACATCTAAAAAAAATAAATTATGACAAAAAAATTATTTTTGGTATCATCTGTCATTTTGATGATGGTTTTTACCACTTTTGGACAAGGCCCTCAAGGTGGACGTCCTAACTGGACTCCGGAAGATATGGCCAAACGTCAAACTGAGATGATCGTAAAAGCTACAGGAATTGACGCTGCCACTACTGCCAAAGTTGCAGCCATCAGCTTGAAATACGCCAAAGAGATTGCAGCGCTTCGTGAAAAATATACAGATCGTGAAGCGCGTCGAGAACCAATGAAAGCCATGAACGAAAAAAGGGATGCTGAATTGAAAACAGTTTTAACAGCAGAGCAGTTCACGAAATTTCAGGAAGCCCAAGCCGAAATGCGCAAAAATATGCAAGGTGGCGGTTCTCGCTAGTTACTACAATTATTAGGTAAAAGCCTCGAATTCATTGTGATTCGGGGCTTTTTTGTTTGGACAAACTATGAAACAAAGAAACAGTGAAACAGAGAAACGGAGATGATTGACTCGCAGTTTCTCTGTTTCCCCGTTTCCCCTGTTCTAGTTTTCACTTCCCCATATCTTCTTTCTTGAACCGAAAAGGAAGCAATGTGTCAATTCCATTCATTACGGTGATGGTGGAACTCCCGTCAAGTATGATTTCCATCGGAATACCAAACAAATCCTCATATTCAGCCATCACCTGGCGGCAACTGCCACATGGCTTGGCAAAACCTCCGAGAGTCACCGAATTGGAAACAGTTGAAACGGCTATTGCGATAAACACTTCTCCCGGGAACCTGGAGGATGCGTAA